>Ga0126342_10004330_pt1 | contig 24131 bp, 17 predicted proteins | sample Cyp1metagenome_FD_92528 | JGI IMG/M metagenome (GOLD analysis project Ga0126342, IMG submission 92528) | Coral microbial communities from Lord Howe Island, Old Settlement Bay, Australia - Cyphastrea 1 metagenome | ecosystem: Host-associated > Invertebrates > Cnidaria > Coral ...
ACACTACAACTACAACTATACCTTCACTACATTCCACTACACTACACTACACCCCACTACACTACACTACACTCAATTACACTCAATAACAGTCAATTACATTACACTACACTCCACTCCACTACACTGCACCGCATTACACTACACTACACTACACTCCGCTACACTACACTACATGACACTAGACTACACTACATTCCACTCCACTACACTACATTCCACTACACTCCACTACACTCAATTACACTACACTACACTACATTACACTACACTACACTACATTTCCACTACACTACCCTACACCTACAACTACAACTACAACTACGACGATACTACACTTACACTACACTCCACTACACTACACTACACTCCACTACACTACACTACACTGAATGACACTGAACTACACCTACAACTACAACTACAACTGCAACTATAACTACAACTACAATACATTACATTATACTACACTAATGACATTACACTACACTATGCTACATTACACTACATCACGCTAACTACAACTACAACTACAACTACAACTACATAAGACTACACTACACTACACTAATTACAATGCACTACACTCCACTACACTCCGGTCCACTACACTAACACTCAATTACACTACACTACATTACACTACACTACACTACATTCCACTACACTCCACTACACTACACTCAATTACACTACACCACACTACATTACACTACACTACACTACGTGTCCACTACGCTACACTACACCTACAACTACAACTACAACTACAACGATACTACACTTACACTACACTCCACTACACTACACTACACTACACCACACTACACTACACCACACCACACTACACTCAATTACACTACACTACACTACACTACCCTACCCCACATTCCTTTACATTACATTACATTGCATCACATTACATTACATTACACTACACTCATTACACCACCACACATGCAACTGCAACTACACTACACTAATTACACTACACCACAACTACAACTCCACTACGCTACAACTACAACTACAGCTGCACTACACCACACTAGCAGTTGTGGGTGAGGTGGCCGACCACGTGACCACTGCAACCATTGCAGCCACTCCAAAAAACACAGCTCCAACCGCCTTTCGGTCCATCAGTGGATTTGCTCTGCCATCCGTGATTCACAACTACCAATCTCTCCTATAGGTTTCCTATTTTTGAAACTTCCGCCACCGCCTTGTGCGGTACTACTGGTCAAAAGATGTCTCAGAATTTGACAGATTTGGATGCCAAAATGGATCTAATTTTCTATTGGTTGATGTGAGACTGAAAATTATCATCCAATCAAAATTGGTTTTCTACTTTCATAGATACAAATAGATACTGAAACATATCCGAAGATTTTCAACCAAATTTTGTCCACTGATATTCACCCTAGAGACTTCTGAGGTGCCAACCAGTCCAGGCCAGTGCAGTGTCCAGCGAAGCCTGCAGCGATGCCTGCTGTGTCTCCAACTTCACCATGGCCCCTGGAAACAGCTCTTCCGACCTGGAAACATGAAGGAAAAAGTCATGGAAAATGGAATCTGTACCAGCTCTTGACCTATTTTTCAAACATTTTGGCGGATGAACGATGCATTAATGACATGATTGGTTTGGAGACAATAAACACTGCTCCATCCTCGGCTGTTGAAAAAGGTCGCCAAACCAAATGACACATGAGCCAAATCTTGTTCTTGCCCCCGCCACAGGCGCACGTTACATATCCATATTTTTGCCCAGGGAGTATACAGTTGCAATCCCGAGGTGCGTATTTTTTCTATCCTGAAGTCCGTTCTAAAATCATGTTCCAAACATTGGGAAAAATATCTCATGAAACCACAAGCCTGGCCTCTCCGGTGGAAATTGGATTCCATAAGACGCATAAGCCACGGTAAGCTGAAGTCGTCGCCCCACGCCCGCCGCCTTTGAACTTTGGCGTTAAATTTTGGTGTCCAAATGGGTCTCCCACATGACATGTGTCAAGTGTATACTCAATGCCGGCAGCAAGTCTGGGCAGGAGTCTAGAAGCAGTCTGGCAGCAGCTCAGCAGCAGTTTGCACGCTGCCCGTGGTGATATCCCGCAGCCATTTAGCAGCAGTCCAGCATCAGCCCCACAACAGCCTAGCTGCAGGCCAGCATCTACTGTAATTAGATGAATCGATGCAACTACTCTAGAAAGGCACCCCCCCAGCAGGGCGACATGTAAACACGTGACTGGATTTGCTCGAAGGTCACATGAATGAGCCAGGCATGACAAAAAACAAGTTCACCAGTGTAAACACCAGCTAAATGAAGCAATATTTACTTCTAAAGCAGCGTTTTCTATCTTACGCAACTGCCCCACAGCAACTAAACGCATGTTGGGGCGACTTTCCCGGGAAGTCCCCCCCAACTAAACGCAAGATTTTGGATCGGGCGGGGTGAGTTCACTATAAGCGAGTACCCAAAACTTCAACAAAACAACTGTTTTTCCAAGGTGTTTAATGATGTTTTATTGTTTTCATTGGAATTTATGTGCGTAGATATATTATATATATATATTAATAATAGTTAATATTAAATATATATATCATTATATTGATATATATATATATATCATATTATGTATATACTGGGCCTTCTATTGGGATGACCATGCTGCCCTGCAACTTTGGATTTATCAATCCAATCTTTTCACAGCCTCACATTGGATGTCCACTGTGATGTAGGAGGCGTTCACCTGGCTGACTCGGAAAGGGAAGATGTTCTTCGTTGAACTGAAGTGACTTGAGTCTGAAAGGAATCTCAAAGGATTTGTTCATGAATTGCACATTTCTACAGTTTTCACTCTTTACAAGGCACTTCAATGTAACTTCTCTTGAACAAACGAGTGCCTCGAAACGGGTCTGTTGGAAACTTCTCCGGCCTCTGCTGCTTGTGCGATGCTTTGCCGCATCACTTCCCGACCCAGGTCACTTTGAACTGCCGCGCAATCAGACACCAGAATTTCCACCTCAATGGCTGGGGGAAAATTAACAGGAACCCCAATCCCCCCCATGTTTTTTGTTTTTACATGTTTTTACCTCCCAATTTCGTTGGGGCGTCCTGCTAATGTGTCCTTCAACGAATTCAATTGAGAAACCTTGATTCACCATCAGTCAGGCATAGTTAAGAGAATGCATGCGTCCAATCAAAATCATCTGCACAACTCAACCTTTCCTCTTAGATGCACAGCGTTTATGCACTTCCATACCAGTATGAGGTGTTTATGGCGTGCAGAAACTAACATGGCAATGACAATGAAGCACTGGCACCTGACCCGAGATGTAGTCAAAGCCTTCCAGAAACGTTGCAGTGATGCTTGATGTGGTGTGCGTGGTGGTGGTGTAGGACGTCACAGACTTTGTGGACGTCGAACTGGTTGTACTTGTGGTACTCGTGCTACTTGTTGTTCTGCTTGTGCTTGTGCTAGTACTGGTGCTTGTAGTGCTCGAACTTGTGCTTTCATTCGTCTCATTTGCAGTGTCGGACGCATTTCCATCATTTCCAGTTGAGGTGCTCTCGCTCTGCACGGATGTAGTTGTCAACCTCGGTCCAAGTGGGCATCCTTGGAATGGGTGGTTCTCTAGTGGCTCTCCACTGCAGCCGAGCAGCGATGTCACCTTAACAAATGACATGGCGACAACCAGAGATCTTCGTCTTCTCACAGCTGATTCACTGACTGGGCCCCTGGCTGAGCTGGGACTCGTGCTAGTCACCCTGGTTGTGGCTCCAGTTCCAGTGGTTCCCGTTGTTCCAGTGGTTCCCTCAGTCCCCTGGCTGCTTGTGGCTTGCGTCGTTTCTTGAATCGTTGCGGTTGCTGTGACAGTGGTTGCAGTGGTGAACGTGCTACTGCTACTGACACTGGTAGTCCCAGTGACTATGGTCACTGTGGTCACTGTGGTCACTGTGGTCACTGTGCTGCTTTTGGAGGTCACAGTGGAAGTGACCGAAGTGACCGAAGTGACCGAAGTGACCGAAGTGAACTCGCTGGAAGTCGATGTGCGGCTGGAGCTTCGACTGGTGCTGCTGACGGTGAAGCTACTGGTTTTGGACGATGTGGGCACTGTGCTGGTGGATCCAGTGCTGGTGATGCTTCGGGAGGTCGAAGTCGTGAGACTGGTGGCAGAGGCCTTGGCCATGCCGTCAAAAATTGGATACTCGAAATTGTGATTGGTATCCCAATTTCGCTAAAATGTGTATCCTACGCTAAAATGAATGTCCCCCTTTCAAGGTTGCACGCCGGTCTTACTAACGAAAGCCGCCCTCCTAATCATCCGATTCCCTTCAGGGGATCTGATGTTCCTCGATGATCATCAAGTCAACGCAAGCAGCGGGATCTGAAGCTCCCTTGGAAAAAGCTGAGCCAAAATCACCAAAATCATCCACCTTTTTTGAAAAAAAATAGGAAAAACAACTTCAAAGTGCCCAGCGTTTTCCCACGTAATCCACTTTTCGCCATTCCCAGCAGCCGAGCTTCCAGCGATGTGCTGGTGACTGTGCTGTCACTGGATGTGATGCTCAAGGTGGTGGTCAGGCTGCTGGTGGAAGTCAAGGTTCTACGAGTTGAGCTGACTGTGACCTCAGTTGCATCAGTTGCAGTGCCAAATATTTCTGAAGGCCACAAAGGATTCAGATAAAAATGGAACTTTGGCTCAACTCTTGGTTCACCCTGAAGGAGTTGAACATCAGGAGGATGGCAGCTTCAAGTTGCTCAGATGACCATGACCAACTGTGACTGCCAGGCAGCTGTTGTTGTGGAATCCTGAACCAAGTCAATCTGTCAGATCTTGATCACCCAAGACTTGCATACCATGGATGACAAAAAATGATTATTTTAACTCTGAAAACAACCTGGGAAAAGATGTGATTTATCCTGATTTCTATTCATCAATATTCTTCAATAGTTCCGAATGGTGACAGCCAGGGCTTCGATTTCCTGGGCGTCACACGGGATTCACTTCGGGCTCTTCGAGTGACAAGACCTTCAGTTGCACCACCAGGGATGTCCCATCCACGGACGCCTCACATGCCACATTTTGAATGGGAAACGGCCAGGTGCTTTGAGGAAAATGGGTGAACATATGGTGGATTTCCACTCCTAAGTTGCTCGGTTAAGCGGTTGAAGTGGTATTTCAGCTTCAAACATCATTTTGTGGAACGGGCTGTGGGCTAACCATCAAGAACCTGAACTGACACAACGCCTGAAAGTTTGTGGGATCGATCAAAGAGGTACCGAAAGAAAACATGCTACGGCTTGAAAAAACTGCCGTATTCTACTTGTGGGTAATGTTGCTTCAATTCCGCTTATGAATTATTCTTGGCCCAATTCCAGCATCCCACTAGCAGTTCATGTTCCACATTTCAGCCTATTACAATCACAGGCGATGCTTGCTCACAGGCCACGCTGCACCTGCAATTTCTGTGTCATGCTCTGCTCGTTCTCCATCGTCAACTTTTGGACCACCGCGCTTGATGCAAACTGCTCCACAACCTGTGGCTCCCAACATCTACTCACAGCATTTATTCAATTTATTCCCCTTCCGATGGTTGAGTCTCAAGGTTTATTCAAACTACCTCCAAAGTCCCTGAAACATTGGGAGCACAGCAATTCAGGCTTCGCCAAGTGGCTATGCTGTAGCGAAGTTCAGCTCCAACCACCTGCAGTCGCCTGCAAAGCGTGTATGAAACCGAGGGTATAGTGGGCATTTAGTGGCGGATTAAATAGTGGGTTGATGGTGGATGCGTGGAATCAATTTTTGATGATTAGATTCGATTAGATGGTAGGCTAGTTTCATCATTTTCATATGTGTCATGATGTCATGTCGTCAAAAACACAAAACAACTGATGCACAACTCATACGCCATACGCATCAGTCAAGCCATGTCAGGCTCCCTTTTTTGGGGGCCCATCTTTGACTCCAGCCCATCTTCACAGAATACACACGGCACCTTTCATCAACCCCTAAACGGCGGCCACACCAAAGGTCAACCATCGCGGCCTTGGGGTCCACCTCAATGGCAGTTTCACTCGTTTCACTGCGAAGTTCCGGATGTATAAATGGTGGTTTATAGCTGGGAAAATCATCTATAAATGGGAAATCATCAATAACTGGTTGGTGGTTTTTCGCCACCCCTCTGAAAAATATAAAAGTCAATTGGGATGATGATTCCCAATATATGGAAAAATGAAATTCATGTTCCAAACCACCAACCAGTTGAAGATAGCTGAGCACAGGTGGCAATGCGGCGAAGCCAACACATTGAATTCCCGCACCTGGGCTATGTCAGCCATGCTCCTTTCTAACGCAACTTGACCTGTCACGGAGCGTTTGCCAGTTTTGATAGTGGAATTTTTATGAAGTTATAGCAAATCTTCGATCATGCTCGAATCTGTTTGGATCATGTTTTGATAGCATCTGCAAATGATGCTGAGCCCAACAAGGACCAGTCAGTGTCAAAAAAATGACCCCTACCTTCCACAGATTGCAACGCCGGGCAATTCAGCACGTTGAGAGTCATAATTCCGACCACAGTATCGTACTCCTGGAGCAGCACCAAGGCCGGCTTCGGCTCCCGACTTTGCAAAACCATGGGCCATGCATGGGGGTTCCAAATTGGCAGTTAAACACAACAAACGAACATCTCGCATGTTTGTTTATATATGATTCATGATGGTTTGCCCATCAAAACCCTGTAGCTAATAGGATGTTCAACGATCATGTTTGATTTTCAAGATGATAAACATTGAGAAAAACACATCTTCAGATCCTTCGTTGTCGTCCAAGTGCTGCTGGTGCTGGTGATGGTTCGTGTGGTCGCCCCGGGGACAGTGCTTTGGGTCGCAGACGTGGTGGTCAACGTTGTCGTGGTACATGGCCAATCGCAGTTCCTTCGGCCCAAAGTCTGTAGCTTGAAGGAAATGCACCAAACAAATTACAGCACACAGATCCAGTAAAATTTGTTCCAAGCTTGAGGGAAAAGACGTTTTGAGTGAAGTGGTGTGTGATATTTTCAGGTACCCCATGAAAACACGCTGAATCCAACAATTCTGAAATGAGCAACCGATGCTTTTGAGTACATAAAGCAACCGACCTCGAAGCCTCCAGGATGTAGGTAGTGCTTTGAAAGGCCGACAGGACCTGCTTTTCCGCTGCGAAATCGAAGGAGTGACTTCCAGGCAACATCAAGATTCAACAGCTGGTTTCCCATTGATCAGCACCATCTGTATGACTTGAGGCCAAAGGGAAGGGGACGAAAGCTAGTTGGGCAAGGAGAGATGTGTATTGAGAGAATATGAGGCGCGACCTTTTGAATGTCATCTTTTGGCTTAAAATAAACTACGCGTATCATGATATTCTAGCTCGCATGCACCATAATCATTCCACAACCCTCTGCCTGACATCCAGCGTCAACATTACGCTCCTAGTACCCTACGTGCCAAACACAAAGTGCCCCAACCGCGCTTCGGTTGAGCCACTTTGCAGCTATCTGATTGAACCTCTTTCTCTCAGCCTTTCCTTCCTTATTCCTGTCCGTGACATATTGTATATACATATATGTCTTTGATGAATACATCAAAGTATATATATATATATACATCACATCAGAGTAGATTACATTACATTAGGTTACGTCACGTTACATTAGACTAGCTTACATGGCATTCGTTTAGATTCCATTGCATTAGATTGCATTAGATTAGCTTTGATTGCCTTACATTACATTATATTGTGTTAATTGCACTGCATTACATTCACAACACTCACGGTGAATATCATCTTGTATATATATATATATCACATATAATATATAATTATATATATGTGTGTGTGCGCATGGGCATGCAAACGCGTGCTCACAGATGAAACGCAGCAGATCCCAGCTGGACGCAGCGGGGTTCACGCCGAACAGGGGGCCCCGAAGGCCCCGAAAGGCCCCGTTCGACGGTTCCTTCGACATCAAAAAACAGTTCGTTAGCTGCGTCCAATCTGCTCCCAATTCATAAAGCAAATCCAACTCCAGCTAACTTCAGCTATAGAGTTTTTCGTGAAGAATGATGAAACTTAGAAGGGCCCATGTAAAGCCCACAGTAGGCCCAAATGTTCGTCCATGAAGGCTGACAGGTACGCCTCATGACAACCGATCCACCGGAAATAGTATGGAGGGCAGCAAAGTCACTCGGTCCAAGCTTTGGAAGGCACGCCCAGAGGTCAATAGTATGAACATTGTGATCAACGCATCATCAACGCAGGCAAGCACTTGATATCTACATTTACATGGTGCACTTACTGCAAGTCCAAAACTGTATATGGAAAAGCAACGTAGAGGGATTTAGATTGAAAGTGACTAATATGCTGAGGGATTTCAATTTGCAAAACCGTTTGCACAGTAGGAAACACGGGCAACAGCACCTTACTTTTGACTGGGCGAAGCTGCGGGTGACCATGCATCTGGATCTCATGCAGGCCCCCTTGATTTCACCTTTAGATGAAATCATCTATACATGGAGCGTCATTCGATGTTCGACGTCTTCGTACCTCAACGACATGATCTGCAACAGTTCTTGGATTCTGACACCTTCCAGAAATTTGGTGCCCAGATCCGAGGGGTTCACCTTTGTCCCCACTTTCTGCAGTCTGATGTCTTTCTCATTGATTCGCTGTTGCAGCCAGAGGTAAGAACGATGTATGTGTTTTGCTCGGCCAAATCCACGTCTTGTCAACATTGATTTCGCTGCATTTGCATCAAAAAGTAAAATGCCTGACCTGGTACAGCCCAAGTCCTCAGCCATGCTGCGAGCCCCAATCAATGAAGCGCCCGCACAAACTCCTGCATAAAACTCACTTTCACCAGATGACATTGCAATGATGTGTTGTGTGCTGCTATAGGCTTTGATGAGATGAGCCCCATGCATCAGCACACCACTTGAGGTTGACTTTCTGGTCTTGCTGCAACCTCCATCATCCGAATCCGAAAACATGCAAAATTCACCCGGATCTTCTTGTTGTTTGTAAAACCACACGAGTCTTGGACGACCCTTCAAATAACGAACCAACCGTTTCAAACCAGCCCAATCATCAACTGTAGGAGCACTCATTCGTCTCGCTAGCTCCTTTGCTGCGTAAGCGATGTCAGGTCTGTCCAAAGCCAGATAGTTCGCTCTCATCACCAAAGATCTGAACCTTGAAATTGTTGCTGCATCCAAAAGTTCAGTCTCTTCATCTTTCCTGCTAACACCAGGGGATACCACTGATTTGGCATCTTTCAAATTGAGCACACTCAGAAGGATTTGCACATGACGAGGATCCGACTCATAAGTCGTTTCATCAACATCAAAATGGACAAGTCGATTGAGGATCATGGCATCTTTCACATCGCCACGATCAGGTCCAAGTAGACCTCCGAACTTCAGTTCATACCTCGTCTCCAACTGTTGTTTCAGCCACAAAAGGTTCTCCTCTGTGCCAAGCGATGTGATATCATCACCATGAATTGTAACCCTGATGTTGCGCGTCAAATTGACAAAAAGCACTGGTGATCCAATCCCCGGTGTAAAACCAATACTTGTAAAGAAATCTGTAATCTCTGCTTCCCAACATTGAGCCGCATCTCTGCACCCATACATGGCCTTGTTGAGTCGACCACATTGATCACCACCACAGACATCGGCTGGGAGTCTGACATAGACCAGCCTCTCAATCCGTGCAGTCCAGTGAGCACGGCGGATGTCAATGAACATGACCTTCAGCTTCTCTTTTGTCGAACGTTGCAGGGAAAAGCAAAAATCTGATACTTTCCAGTGGAGGTGTCGCAGCAAAAATTGCTTCGATCCCACTGTGTCGAACTTCTTGAATAACCAACCTGGATCTGTATGATGGATTCTTGTCGTCACCCTTGTTGATATCGATCCATCTTGATCCAATCGGTCCAGCACCTGTATTGTCCCAGCATTCTTGTGTAGGCACCAAAGTCCAAACATTGTAACGCTCTGCAAAATTGAGTTCTTCTTCACGTGCCTTCTCAACCATGGCGGTGTTCAGTGGTTTACCGCTCACTTCATCCACAAATGTCCTCCAATCATCATCATTGGAATTGTTGAAAAGAGAAAAATCAATATCATTCTCCTGGTTCACCGGCCCCACACTGATACCACAAACCCATGCCTTTTTGCTCCTCAGATGACGGAGTAGGCCCTGCACAATTGCACGAACAAGACCTTCTGGGTAAACCTGCGCGTTGCGCGCTCGACCATCAGTGAGTGGAACATGCCGGTGCCAAGTGTAACCAGGCTTCACATAATAGAAAATTGTTTGAACTTCTTTGCAATGACGTGGAATCTCAAACTTCCATTCCTCCTTCGTTGCATTGGCCGCATCTTGCAAGTCCTGAAGGACTACCATATTTTTCACATCCAAAATCACCCGTCGAACAACTGGATAACGCTTTGGCCCCCACATTCTCGGACCACCCGCTCTCTTCAACTTGAAATCATACTGTCTCCAAATACCCAAAGACTGCCTGCTGTTGGTGCACCGCAAACTGAGCTGATTGGCCATCTCCTCACTGTTCGTGAGAAAAGTTGTCTCCTTTCTCGCTGAACCTTCACCAAACTGATCACGGCTTCTCAACCCATATTGGCATAGGTCAGCTGTGACCATGAAAACATCATCACGCTCAGCCAATCGCTTGATGCACCCTTTCTTCCATGATCTTGCTGTCTTGGGGTGTTCATGAAGAAAAATTCCACCTCTCTCCATCTGCGCCTCATACTGCTCAACGCAAAACTCAAGGTGTTTTTCACCCTCAATCTCTTTCTCCCGAAGTTTCTCTGCATCCTCTTCGGTCTTCACATTGAGGTGTTGAAGATTGCTAAATGGCCCACACATTGGGGAACCAACCAAAAGATCAGGTTCCATCTGAGCTATCTTGTCTGCAGCCTTCTTTCTCTGCCCTGCCTGTGTGAAGTCCCAAGGATTGCCATCCTCATCGTTTGTGGTGAGGTCAAAAGCATACCCACTGAGGACCCCTTTTCGTTCGCCGTACTCTGTGACTCTTGGTGGTGAGTACAGTTCTGCCACTTCTGGTTTTGTAAGGCCATAAGCTGCAGCCAAGCTCATCACACCTCTCTGGAAGTCAAGTTGAACTTTGGCGACTTCCTCATCGGCCATCTGATCCATAGCCTCCGCAAAGCTTGCCTCTCTCATACATGCAACAAATTGTTCATCCACCTCTGTACCACCATCACCCAAACTGAGGACTCGTAGTGCACCGATGTCCATTGCAGGGAGTGAAGTCCCCTGCTCTTCAACGTCCTCCTCCATGGCTGTGCTGGGCTCACCGGGAATTCCCGCAGCTGATGGGCGCCCAACTCCTCCTGGCGGGCCATCAGCTGAGGTACTCTCGACCGGGCCCCCTTGATGTCCTGAAATATTGCTACCTGCAGGACCAAGGTCATCAGCCAGACCGCTTTCTGCGATCAAATCTTCAAGTGATGGTTCCTCCACCCTGGTGGATTTCAGTGGAGCATTCGCAAGTGATTCTCCCTTGCGCTTCTTCTCTTCCTCCTCCTGGTACTTCACAATGTATTCCTCCTCACGCTTCTTGATCAACTCCAATCTGAGCCGACCATCATCTGTCTTGGACAACGCCTCAGCAATCCTCTCCTTGCAGGCATTTGAATGTTGCCGATGTCCAAGACCTTTCTCTGCTGCAATGCAACCATCGCAGTTCTCAGTGTAGCCGAACTGCTTGAGCTCTACATCTTTACGAATGTAGATACCCCGAGGCACATAGCCCTTTCTGCGCTTCTCCTTCACATTCTTCGGCTCTTCTGGCGGTTGGTACTCCACCTCCAAGTTGATTCCACCACCAGCCTCAACTTTCTTCGAAGCCTCAACTGGTGGCTTCAATTGCCATGGAAGACCAACCATGTGATTCAACTCCTCCAAGTTCCATCGCTCTTCTGGCGCACGCCTTTTCACTGACCAAGCTCTCACCACGCCCTCATTGGTCCCAATCCACTTGAGCGCACTGCCCTCCTGGATGCCGAGAAAAATGCCTTTCTCAAATTTTGGATCCAACTTCGAACCAGCACGTTCTCCTTTGAGAGGTTGATAAAGGATTCCCTCTCCAAACTCCGGCAACTTCAAACGCCAGGGCTTTCTTGTGCTGCGTTCATAGGCAGTCCTTCCATCGGCACCCCTTTGGTACCGCCTCAATGTTGCACCAGCATAGTCAACAAGCCACGGTAGCACAACATGTCTCGGCCCAATTTCACAACCATACCTTGCCTGCAGTGCACTTTTGAGGGTCCGTGCTTGGCCTTCAAGTTTTCCAATGGTGGCCTCGATCAACCCATTGGAAGCACTCTCACCCTTCGTGGCATTCTCACTGCTGAGGTTTGGGAACTTAGCCTGCACTGCATCCCGAAGTACCACCATAGCCCTTTCAGTGTCGCTCTTCACAACACCAAACTGGACTCCAAGCACCTTGACCAACTTCTCCAACTTGGCTAGGTTGTATTGGTGTCCCAAGCCTTTGCTCGGCAGAGTCACTGAGAAACATCTCTGCGTCAACTCCTCAACGACACCAAGGATGGGCAAACTGCCCTCATCATGCTTGCCCAAGTAGAAATAGTCCATGGCGATTGTCGCCCTCTTCTCCTCCAACTTGGGCCCGGCACTGGTAGGATGTGCTGAGGTCCTAGCTTTACCTCGAACACAATGCTCACACCAGCTTCTGTACGGAACGTGGGCAATGGAGTGCTCCTCAATCTCTTGAGCTGTAGGTTGCAAAGGCGATGGCAACCCCGCTTTCTCCACTGCCTCTTCATGCTCTTCATGCACAACGATGTCCTCATCCTCCTCTAGAAATTCCTGAGGAACATCAATTTCAAAATCACCTTGCAGTCCACCTGGTTCCTCATCAGCCGGACCATCTCTGGGAGTCGTAGCTTCGTACGGCTCACTTCCGTCCACATCTGCACCATCGTCACCTGGAACATCATCAACTGCATTGAGCTGGGTATGTTCATCCAGGGGACTTACAGCTACAATGGCCTGGGCCGAATGAAAGGCGCCGGCCCCTGAAAACCCACATTCCTGGGCAGGATCACCGCAAACCTCTGCACATAGACACCGTCTTTCTGCTGAAGCATCATCATCTCTGCAGTGTCTCCATCCTCAATGTAGGACCAACGTCCAGGGCGATCCAAAATGATCCTGTGCCCACGATTGCAAATCTGAGCTGCTGAGACCAAGATCTTGTTCACATTCGCCACACTGAACTGGGTCTGCCTGACAAAGCCCTCTTCCGTGGCGATCACTGGGTAAACCTTGTAGAGCTCTGGAACAAGATCCCCATTCGCAGCCATGAAGTACTGTTGATCATCTGGAGCATGATGTGGATACCCTGCAAAGGTATCGGGAGGACAAACCGAGGCCGCTGCCCCTGAGTCAATGGTGGCCTCCACAATGTAAGCCCCTTGCATCATCCTCGTCAATCTCCAATCTGACTCATATGAGCGGACGAACCTCTCAGGATCAGCCTCATAGTCCGCCACAACTTGCAAGGCTCGGCGACTGATGGCAAACAAGCTCTTCACGGCCAATCCACCAATGGGCTGAGCTTGACATGGAACCACAGCCCCGGAGCTCGAAGAACTGGAGCCCGTCGGCGGTGGTGGAGCAATTGTTGGCGCCACAACTGGCACACTTCTCTCTCTGTTGTAGGCATCCATCGCAGCCTTTGCATAGGCCGACTGCAATTGCCCCAGCCTCGGATCTGCCGCCACTGAATTGAGCGACTTGAACTCCTGGCCCATCTTGCCTTTTCCACCCTTGCCATCATAGCCACCATAATTCTTGCCCTTGCCTTTGTTGAAGTCTTTGCCTTTTCCCTTCTTGCCACCATCTTTACCAGATTTGCCCTTGCCGAAGTTCTTGCCACCCTTCGACTTGCCCTTTTTGCCTTTGCCTTTCTGAGGACAATCTCTGGCATAGTGCTGCGTAGATCCACAATCCCAACAGCCTTGAACATTGAGAGCACCGATGTCCATTGGTGCCACGGCGGCTGGCATCACATGATCTAAAAAGCTGAAGACCTCCTCCCGCAAATCATAGTATGAGGTGAACCTTGATGCGTTCAACTGCAAGTGCTCCCTCAGTCGATTCGGGCACATTGCAGTGAGTGCAGCCATCTTCACACTGTCTGCTACCTTGTCTGACTGCGGTCTGCTCTCGAAATCACAGATGCGATTTTCCCATGAAACAATTTCAGCTCCAAGTTTTTCCAACGGCACATTCTCTGTCGGGTTGGTGATCTTGATGAGGTGCGCACGTTGCCTGCCAATTGTAACTGGATGGAAACGCATCTGCAAAAGTCTCCAAGCTTCCATCCCATGAGGCCGACGAGCCTGTCTGACTAGGCTCCTTGCTTCTCCAGTGGTGTATGTGCTCAGGATGGCATAGACGTTCGACTCAGCATAGTCAATGAGCAGCCCATCAATCCCAGGGAAGGTGACCTTCAAAACCCCAGCATCCAAATTGCGCCGAGGCTGAGTGTTGACCACCCACTCCATCACTTCGAAGATTCCAGGCATAGCTCCATCACAAACTGTGATCACATGGTCTGACCAATCCTGAAATGAAACCTTTGTGCTCGAGGGATCATAGGTCGGTGGTTTCCCAAGAGCCCTGTTGTCCACACCACCCTGCTGTATTGCATATGCTACTGCTGGACTCATTGCACCTCCGGCGGCATTCTGAAAACCCACACCGCCGTTCATATTGTAAATCTGAGGTCCACCACCACCACCTGTCAATGGAGGCCCACCCGGCATTGGAGGCACGCCGGAACTTGTTGCACCTTGATGTGGAAGACCGCCACCTTGACCACCATCTTGAGCTGGAACCTGTTGTCCTGTTCCAGGGACTTGGGGCGACCCCACAACTCCAGCGCCACCTCCTGGTGGGGGGTGTGGTGGTGAGCCCGGCGGTGACGCCACACCTTGTACTCCGCCTGAACCCATAGCTGCAGCTGTCGCATTGGACACATTCTGCACCTGTTGCTGAAGCCCGTTGATCGCCTGCGCAATCTGTTGGATCTGTTGTTGCTGAGACTGCTGTTCCGTCTGAAAACCTTGTGCGAGTTGGGTCAATTGGTCTTGGTGAGCCTGGTTCCCAGCTTGAAACGCCTGCTGCACCTGCTGCACAACTTCCGTGACCACTTGCTCTGTTGTCTGTTGAGTTCCCTGAACCACCTGTCCAGAAGCCGTAACTGCAGCCCCAAGCTGGTTAATCTGGCCCTGTTGATCGGCCTGGCTCTTGGCGATCTGCTCCAACATCTGAGCAATCACCTGAAGATCCATCGGCTGTTGTGGTGGTGCCGACATGATCTCTGCCAGGAAAATAACACCTGCAAATCCCAGAAAAACAAGCACTGCAAGCCCAAGGGTCCAAAACCCCGCCGAAACCCGGCGACAAATCGAACCACACTGTTGCCTTGATGCAGCTGTTCCCTGTAATGAGATGCCACCTGCCGATTGTACTCTGCTCTCCAATGACCCACGCTGTCTCGAAGGATGAGCTCGTTGTCTCATCCACTCCGGTTTGCCTGGGACTTCGCCACAGGGCTTACGCCAAGCGGAGCAGCAGTCAAAACCGCTCCGCTACCATGCAAAACCGTTTGCACAGTAGGAAACACGGGCAACAGCACCTTACTTTTGACTGGGCGAAGCTGCGGGTGACCATGCATCTGGATCTCATGCACAATTACTTTCAATCTAAAATTGATAATTAGAACATACTAGAACCAATATCTAGCAATCTGCTTTCCGGGCTTTCTCAATCCATGTTGGGGCACCTTTTTGTTGCTTCCTGTAACTTCATCATCTAAAAATCATGGGAGCTTCAGCGCACCTGGATGGGAATCCTTCGCGTGACCTCCGGCAACGCCAAAAACGCGGAGCTCCGCGGGAGGCCGTCCATCAGGACACGGTGCTGGGGGATAGCCGTGACTTGGAGCAGAATCTCTGGGCTTTGAACTTCGACCTGGATTCCAAGTGACCATACCGAAACACAAAAAAAAACCAAACAAAAACCTTTACCATCTGGTTATGACTAACATAGCCATGGAAAATCACCACCCATTTTTAATAGGTGAACCATCTATAAATGGGACATGTTCCATGGCTATGTTAAATAACCAGAGGGTGGTCATAGCCCCAAAACCATCACCTCTATGAGACCATCGAAGTGGTAAAATTTGGAGATGGGAATTTGTTGACATGAAAATGAGGAAAAATAGTGGTTTCATGGAATTTTTCACCAACATATCCCATTTGGGTGTGTCTGAAAATGGTGATACCCATTTTCAATGAAAAATAAGGGAAAATTATGATTCACCTTCAAATTTGCGGGGTAACAGATTTTCAGGCAAACCCATTTGTTGATGTTGGATCCCAATTTTTCGTGGGCTTTGAAGCAATCCTTTGGGATTTTCTAGGGATATGATGGGGATATGCATGGGTATAATGGGAGAGGGCGTGGTTTTTATCATTGGGGTTTCTCAACGGCAAAAATGGCCATTTCTTCACCATGACATGGCGTCTTTCTGCAGATTTTCCTTTGAAACAGTGCAGATACTGGCAGACATGAGAAACCACCGTTGCCCTTCCGAAAAAAAAACGGCACATGCCAAAATGTACCAAATTCAACTTGCCAGAGGGGGTGTCTTCGGAAACATGGACATTACACTCATCCATAGTCCTTGGCAATCATACAATGGACGCATAAATCTGCGATGCATTCTTTCAACACCCTGCCCCCCCACACCAAGAAAATACGGATAGTCACTTTACATGAATGCAGGATGCAAAAATTGAAACCTTTGCACACAAATGAAATGATTCAGTGGTTTGTTTATAAAACCAACAAGGATCTGGCAGAATACAGATGTCATTGGGCTCCTCAGATATCGATTTAGTGGTTGCCTATATTGCGCAATTTCAAAAAGTTTGGAAACAACCACTGGATCCTCTCAGAAACATGACCCACCATGAGGTTTGGTTCACTTGCTGGTTGCAAATGCATTCAAATGTTTTCATGGATGATTTCTTATAGTTGTACTCATATATTTAAAACATTTCAAAACATATATCATATAACAAGTAATAGTGTGAATCGGTTTGGGGTACAGCTGCCATACTCTCTGGCCTGGTAGGTGATGTACAAGTCTTTCAACAAGAGATTCTCCGATACATTGGCGCCTCGGCTGAGGCCTCCTCCAGATCATGTTGCTGGCAACTGGGGTGATATGCCATGATTTCATGATGGAACATATTCCGAATCTCTGAGTCTCCCTTGACAATCTTGACATATTCAGGATATACTGAGGGGATAATGAATATTTAACCATGATATTATGATAATATGACTTTCTCTGGGGTCAAACAACAATTACAAAACACAGAGCCGAGTCACTGAAGCCATAGGAGATCGAAAAAGGCGGTTGCAGCCGCACCGGTTGCACCGGCACTGGCGTTGCGGCAGAATTCCACTCCGACACCACCAGTTCTGTTAGAGAGGCTGGAGGTACCTCACCACAAGAAAATGTCCAAAAGCAGGTTCTTTGAAAAAAAATGGGGCCGGGGAAGATGGCAGAAACAACGGAAATGTCTTTGATGCGACACATCAACCGAAAAATCCATGAAGAAACCTGGAAGAGATGGTGAAAGGCAACCCCGTTCCGCGCGCAAAGGACTGGAGGGAACAGCTTTACTCCCAGGACTGTCGAGATAGGATCCTGATGGATCCTGGAGCTTTAGTCCCAGGACGAATCTACAAGATTCTATCATTGGATTGCTTTAAGGGAAAATCTACACCGGAAACCCATGGGTTTTTACCATTAAATATAGGGGTTGCCGGTTAAAATTTTCCCTTAAACCCAGTGATTCTACAAGCTACATGAATCACTGAGATTTGCAGATCGGATCCCGGTAGGATTCCAGTTACTAACCCGTAGGCGCCCAGGGACCACCAGCGCTGTCATGGACACATCCTCTGCTCCGTTCGGAGACGACACTCTTAGGGTGGTCGTTCCCTCCCAGGCGAATGGCTTCCTGGCGTCCCAACGTGGACCATGTTTTGGGTTTTCGGAACCACCAAAGTGTCAAAGGAGGACTTGATCAAAGTCCAATTTTTAATGGAACCACATAACTATTCCATACTATTCCCATAGGATCCATGTATGCTATATATATATATGGCAATATATGGCAATATTTACCATCAATATACCCCAAATATCCCCAGTCATGTTAGCATATATGCCAGCACCATGGATCCGTCATGGGATTCCATGTCCACAACAGGGAAATCCGTCGGGCGCTCGTTGACAGGTCCATGGATGCCACGAAGGTCCCTCTGCCGAGATACGACTGATCCGTCCTGAAAGTGACTGATGTGAAGATCGCCCATGCACCAAAGAGTTCAAGACTGGCTGGTGGTATACCTACCTCTCTGAAAAATATGAGTTCATCAGTTGGGATGATGAAATTCCCAATATGATGGGAAAGTCATAAAATTCCATGGTTCCAGTCACCACCAACCAGAAGATGTTTGCAACAAAACATCAGTAAATCGGGTGATCCCACAGCAGTGGATCCAATGGATCTTGGTCCTGGAAAAGCTTCGAGGGGGCACAGTTCCCATGGTGGAACTGAAAGTCAACCAAGATGCCTGCCACACTGCTAGTGACCACTCTGTGCAATGGTTGACCGAATACCTCTTCTGGATATATACTTAGTACTTCTGGGACATGTTGTGGAAAAATGAAAAGAACCATCACAAGGTGGTGCCCCATTGTTCGCTAAGTTGGTTTATAACATTTTATAACTCCCATAACTATGGTTTATGGCAGATATAACTACAGTATACTATAGTTAATGGGGTTTATAAACCAACTTATAACTGGATAGTATTCATGGGGTTTATAAACCAACAAACATCACTGGGGCGCACCATCCTGCACCGTCAATTATTCATACCTAACTAGTCCCAGTGGCGCCATAGCACCTCTGGTGAGGCAGCAAGGTCCCACGACACGGGGTCGTCGCCATGGTTCCTGGAGCTGCGTGAAGGCTAGTGCCATATATGGTGCCATTGTGAAAAAGGATACTTTGCAGCCCAGTTTCAGCATAAAGAAATCCGCTCTTCCTGCGCAGTCGCTGACCAGCCAGAAGTCATCCGTTACAAAAAAAAAATCCGAGAACCTGATACCGTTGAAAAAACAGAAGAAGAAGTAGAACTAGTAGAAACCAGGATTTCCTGCCAATTTTTTCCCATCCATTGATCATCCAGTGATCCAATCAAATCCAGTGCTATGGCCCTGCCAACATGGGTCGCCATCTCCTGGCTGTGCATCTGCTGGCACTTCTGTCAACGTTGGAGATGAGAGCACATGGGCATGGACGAAATCGACATCCTGGAGTCACATGGAATATTTGGAATGGGAAAATGATGGATCATTGGATTGGTTTAAGGGAAAACCTTAACCGGAAACTCCGGAAACCCATGGGTTTTTACCATGAAACATGGGAAAATCTCCGGTTAAAATTTTCCCTTAAACCAACCCAGTGAATGGAACATCGTGATTTCACAGCAGGATATGATGGGGATGATGGGCCAGCTGATTGCACTACTCACGAGCTCCTCCACTTGGGCTGCCAAGATGTCTGGAGCTGACAAGTAGACCTGGTTCGCATGATAAACAGTGCCTTCATTTCATTTTTTCGAAGGAAGAAAACTCCAAACATTCTTTTGACAAGTAAATTACCCTCTGGTAAACTAACATAACTATGGAAAATCACCATTTTCAATGGGTAAATCCACTATAAATGGCAATTTTCAACAGCTATGTTAAATTACCAGAGGGTAATATAAAAATGGACAGAATCATATAGAAAAACTGTGGTTCCGCCATCCCCACCAGGTTTACTCTCGCAGTGTTTCTTCTTGATGCGTCGCCGTGCTGAGTCTAGCACCAATTGAATGCTTCCATTGGCTCTATCCACTGAACAACCTTGTCCAACAAATCCATCATCACCTTCAGTGGGTTTGTCCAGAAATGAGGACCCAAACCAAAATCTCCTGGATTTGTCATCATTTTCCAATTCAGAATTGCCATCCAATGGAGCTTTTCCCCAGTGCTTCGGTGCGAAATCTGCTTCATAACCATAGGTTTTTCATGGGTTTTCCTACTTGACATGACTTGACAGAACAGACACATCAGAGCACAGCAAAATAAGCTTGCGACACAAGCAGCTGCTGGTGGTTGTATCACACATGCCTGGCTTGGCAGCAGACATCGGTTTCACATTACCAGCGGCAGATCACCTACCACAGCCTTGTCCACTGCACCAGGTGTCGTTCACTTGTCCTGCGAAATCGCAGATCTTGATGGGGAAAGGAGCCGACAAAAATTGCGTTGAATTCGGATGTCCTGGGCATGCATCAATTCGGACCGTTCTTCCCTTAGAGTTGTCAAGGGGCATCCAGAAAACAGAGCAAAGGGCACAAACTTCAAGTGAAATGTCATAAAAACCAGACCCTCAAATCCCTGGCTTTATCTGGCTTTATCATCACCATTCATCATCTTTCTCATTGAAATCACATGAAATACCATCTGGTTATTTAACATAGCCATGGAAAATCCCTTCTAAATGGAGGTTTTAATTGGAAAATCATCTATAAATGGGCCATTTTCCATGGCTATGTTAAATAACCAGATGGTATCCCCCAAATCTCTCAAACACATTCACCACATCTGCCGGATTTGCAGCAAAGGGACAGGTGGATTCACCTCAATGGCCTGGAATCGTTCTCTCGCTGGAAATTTCTTATCATTCAATGGATTGGTTTACGGTAAAATTTACAGGAACCCCCCATACTTCATGGTAAAAACAATGGTTTCCTGTAGATTTTGCCTTCAAACCAAATCCATTGAATCGTTCTGGTTCAAACTGGTCTCATCTGGTCTCTCCCTATTTCGAAAAAGCCGCCTTCTCGTAATCTCCCGGGGAATCCGGAAAGATCTCCTTTCGCAACTTCTGCAATCGGCCCAGGTTCAAATCTTCCTGCCACTGTGAGATCCTTTTTTAAGGTCCTATCAAGATCTTGTCAAACCCTCACGTTTCATCAAGATTCATCAGTGTCTTTTCCAAAATCCAGCTTTCAAAACGAATTTCAATGAATATCAATGCTTCAGTGATCTTCAGTTTCTGTGTGGTTTGCTTGGATCAAGGGAGCGGATTCTCATCAGCCAAGCGCAGCCAAGCGTCTTCAAAGATCTGAATCTCACCCTCCGACACTCGAAAGCTTTGGACTCCCAGGATCAAGGAAATGATGCTGATCAGCAAGGATGAAACCAACAGGCACCACCGCAAAGTGGAGATGCCTGGGTCTCTGCCCGAAACATGAAACATCACGAAACATCATGAAACACTAAAAAGACACACATTGGATGCACTTTGGTACATGGATCACTGAATTTTTGCAACATCTTGGCTCTTGTTGCCTATACATGCCTATTAACCTATACTGAGAGAAACTCATGAGTTTGGGCCACAACTATACTCTTTCAACAGGACCTAAAATCTGATCTGTGTCCTTTCCGAAGAACGGGCATTTCAAAGTGCCTAAGGGCCTGACACGGTGACAAGCATTTCCCTCCGCCAATGCATCCAAGCTCCTGGTGGATACCCCAATCGCTGGATGGTTTCATGGCAAATCCCACTAAAAAAAATGGATGATCTGGGCGCCTCCATAGGGGAATGGTTTATGATTATTTTTTGAAAAAATCTCCCGTTTTGATCCGCTTTGCTGTTTCTTCTTGTTGAAACTAACTTCCGATCCTTCTATCCCTTTTGTTCATTCTCACTTTTGGCCTGAGCTTCTCCGCTTTCTCTTCTTCTTAATTTTTCTTATTTAATTCCCAACATTTCAGATTCCTCCTTGTTTGTAAGATTTCACGTTTTTCTGTTTCCCCTTCGTCGATTCCCCTCGTTTTGTTTTCCTTTAGTTCAACTTATGTATTGTCTGCATGATGTTCTTTCAAAATCAAATTGGTTTCCTTCACCATGTTTTCAATTCAACTTGTGTTTGCCATTTTGCTAATTTTTTTCTTTGCAGACCACCATTGTCTAAATTCTCGTTCCCTGAGTCGACCTTCTTTCTTTCCTCCTTCAATTCGCATGTTTTCTGGATCCCAGAGAGTCCTCTTTTAGTTCTCCCGTTTCACAGATTTTGCCCGAATGCGTAGCAAGGGTTCCCGTTTCACTCTGGGGGTCTGGGGGTCTGGGCGTGGAGTGTGTGTTCACTCGACGTCGCGTTTACGACCGCAACCGTCCGCAACCGTTCGCAGCCGTTCGCAACCGTTCGCAACGGTTCCTGCGAGGTCGCTATGGCCGTGTCTATGGTAAATTCTGTCACTTTTGGGGTTTCACATGTCGTGTAGCCTCGTTTCGCGTGGCAGGCGTGGCACTTCGTGTTTCGTAACGTGTCGAAAGTCGTTTTCCGTGGCAGGCACAATGCTTTTGCGACGTTTTCCGAAGATGCGTGGCAGTTTTCGTGGCAGGCGCAGCACTTTGGACGTGACCATCTTCATTTTGCGTGCCAGGCGCAGCACTTTAGAGGAGTCGTGTTGTGTGTTTTTTGCCAATTGCATTGTCAGGGCTGCCTCAAATGGTGACAACGTGCAAATTCCGTGGCAGGCATGGCATTTTGTGAGATGTGCTGAAAATGAACGGAAGCCTGGCACGAAACATCGATTTTGAAGTAGCAAATTTTGAGGTTCACAAGAAAACCCGTAGCAAAACGTGGATTCTGAAGCTACAAAGTGGGAAAATTGGAGGGGGTCTCACACCAAATGCTCGTTTTGATGCTCCAACATGTCTCGTCTCGAGTCTCTGGTGTTCCTGTGGCCTCGCCGTGTCTATGGGGGAAGCTGCAAGACCTATCCTGTTTCAAGGTTTCAAAGCCAGTTGTAACGTGGTTTTGCGTGACAGGCGTCGCAGTTCTTGACATTCTCATGTGTCTGCAAACGTGATCAAACGTGTCGAGAGTCATTTTTGTGGCAGGCGCAATACTTCTGCGTACTCTACACTCTACACTCAGACCACTACACTCCACACTCCACACACGACACTCCCCACTTTACATTTTACACGTTACACTTTGCACTCCACACTACACTCTACACTCCACATTCAACACTCCACACTTCACACTGCACACTTTGCACTTTACACACCACACTTTACACTTCACACTTCGCACTCCACACTTTACACTTTACACTTCACACTTTACAGTCCACACTCTACACTCCACACTCCACACTTTACACTTTACACTCCACACTTTACACTGTACACTCCACACTTGACATTCCACACTTTACACTCTACACTTTACACTCTACACTTTACACTCTACACTTTACATTTCACACTCTACACTCCACACTCTAGACATTACACTTTACACTCCACACTTTACACTTTACAATCCACACTCTACACTTTACACTCCACACTTTACCCACACTTTACACTTTACACTCAACACTCTACACTTTACACTCGACACTCTATACTCCACACTCTACACACCGGACTTTACACTCTACACTCCACACTTGACACTCCACTTTCCACACTTCACACTTTACACTCCACACTTTACACTGTACACTCCACACTTGACACTCTACACTCCACACTTGACACTCCACCTTCCACACTTCACACTTTACACTTTACACTTGACACTCCACATTTCACTCTCTACACTTTACACTCCACACTTTACACTCTACATTTTACACTCTTCACTTTACACTCCACACTCTACACTCCACACTTTACCCTTTACACTCCACACTTTAAACTCCACACTCCACACTTCACACTCCACACTTTATACTCTACTCTCTACACTTAACACTCAACACTTTACACTTCACACTTTACACTCTACACTCCGCACTCTACACTCCACACTGCACACTCTACACTCCACCACAC
>Ga0126342_10004331_pt1 | contig 24131 bp, 26 predicted proteins | sample Cyp1metagenome_FD_92528 | JGI IMG/M metagenome (GOLD analysis project Ga0126342, IMG submission 92528) | Coral microbial communities from Lord Howe Island, Old Settlement Bay, Australia - Cyphastrea 1 metagenome | ecosystem: Host-associated > Invertebrates > Cnidaria > Coral ...
ACATCCTATCTGGCATTCTATCTGGCAAATCTTCTGGCATTCTATCTGGCAAACATTCTGGCACTTTATCTGGCATACCTTCTGGCATTCTATCTGGCATATCTTCTGGCATTCTATCTGGCAAATCTTATGGCATTTTATCTGGCATATCTTCTCGCATTCTATCTGACATTCTATCTGGCATATCTTCTGGTATTCTATCTGGCTTTTGAGGTCCAGCGGTGCGCACTGAGCTAGGAAGTCCCAGGTTGAGGTCCAGCGGTGCGCACTGAGCTGAGGTCCAGCAGTGCGCACTGAGCTGGGAAGGCCCCAGGTTGAGGTCCAGCAGTGCGCACTGAGCTCGGAAGTTGGCAAAGAGCTTGGCGAAGAGTTGGCAAGGCGGAAGCGGAGGTGGAAGTTGATGCAGACATGGTCGAGGAGAAACTGGAGGAGGAGGAGGCGGAGGAGGAGGAGGAGGAGAAGAAGGAGGACAACAGCTCTGATAAAATCTAACAACCCTCACCTGGCAGGTGGGGAAAAAGAAACTGAAGAAAATGAAGACACAGAGGAAAACAAAGAAACACGTATAAATATACAGAAACAACAAAAAACAAACAAGAAAAACAAAAAACTAAAGTATCATGAAGAAACAGAAGTTCAGAAGGGGAAGAGGCGGAAGAAGAGGAAGAAGAGGAAAAAGAGGAAGAAGAGGAAGAAGAAGAGGAAGAAGAGGAGGAAGAGGAGGAAGAGGAAGAAGAGGAAGAGGGGAAGAAAGGGAAGAAGAGGAAGAAGAGGAAGAAGGGTAAGAAGGGGAAGAAGATGACGAAGAGGAAGAAGAGGAAGAAGAAGAGGAAGAAGAAGAGGAAACAACGGGAAACGTCAAAAAATGTGCACAAAGAAACGATTAACAACTTGGATCTCGGCATTGATGCGGTGTGTTTTCTTGCTTGTCTTTTTCTTTGTTTGGCATTGATGGTGGCAAATTGGTTCCAGTGCCATTTACGACTATATCCACTTTGATTGATTAATTCGTCTATCATGCGTATCTATATACCCCAAACATGCCAGTCAAATGGGGAACATGATATTCGCAACCATCATATCTGGGCTTTCCCAACAACTTTTGGACCCATTATGCACTTCACCAAAATCAACTAAAACTGCCATCCAGGAAATCCCTGCCTCGAACCAGGACAAGCACGAATGCATGTGCCGAAAGGCCCAGAGACCCAGGAGACGGGCACTTCCTTGGGAGATTTTGTTGTGCAGTTTGCCTACAGACGAAATTCCCCCAAGACCTCAAAAACCTGACGGTTTATTGATTTCTCATCGTTTCTGAAATCATGTTCCCCATTGAACATGTTAAGACTCTGGCATGTCAGGCTGAGAAGAGAGCTGATGAGAGATGATATGAGCACTGCCAACCCTGATTTATGGCAAAGCCAAGCTTCAAAGTCATTACTCAGCATGGATTTCGAACGATACCTGCAAGGTAGGAAAAAACACTGCCGACAATTTAGTGAAACTCCATTTCCCAGGGAAAACTAACATCCTTGAACACTTGCTGCGCAACTTCTGGCAAATACAGGTGTGATGCCCGGATGCTGGATGAAATGGATCAGATTCTGGAGGCTTTGCCCGACCAAACTGTTTGCACTGAGGTTCCGATTTTTCTGGTTTGGCAACTCTGACAAATTTATCTTTCTCGCTGACTCCCATCTTGAACCACACTTCAACAACAGAAAAATAAAACCAGCAACTTGGAATGGCTGGATGCTGAGCAGGATACTGGATGAAGGCATTGCCTCCCGTCTTCCGGCCCTCTTCATTCGTGGAACAGTTTCCCGAAAGATCCTGATCTCCTCAACATTGCTATGCAAGTCATTGATGTCATGGGCGTGGGGTCACTCTCAACCGCTGCGGGCTACATACCATGATCAGCCGTGTTTTGGATGGCCGAAATCATCTGAAATCGAACCCCAACACGCCGGAACATCTACTGACCCCATCCTGCTGCATGCAGAAATTGAATTGAACATAAGATGCTGACCTTGGACTCGGCGCATGTCATGTAACTTAATTACTGCCATACGGTGATCAACAACCAGGAGGAAGGCGATCCGATAACAAGTTTGGAAGTGGTGCTTTCCCATAAGGGAATGGTGTCTGTCTTATTGTTCTTGTCATGGCAATTTCTTGCCACCCGTGTCAGGATCGGGAATACTAGTGGTATATAACTATAAATAAATAAATATATATATATACATAATATATACTATATATATATTGAATGGGGTACCCCCCCCGGTACCAACCTTTTAATTACTTTTATTGGTATTCACGTGGTTTGCTGACTGATGTACATGGTTGGAGTTTGGCAGTAGTTTCGAGAGGGGGTACCATATATATATATATTATATATATATTAATGGAAGCAAGTTTAGAAGTCAAACTTCCGACAGCATGGACAGATGAAAAGCAGAGGTGGGAAGAGCCAGAGAAGAGCAGAGAAGCAGAAAGAAGATCAAAGAAGAGACAATCAGAAGAAAGAAGATCCAGGTGCGTGAAAAGGTAGGAAAGTCGCGAAACACCTTGTGTTTTTCCAATGATTTGAAATTTGTGGGTCCGGAGGTCGAGGTCAAAAGTGTGAAAATCTCACGGGTTCGGAACACTTTTGGAAGTTGAGATTTTTAAAAATTGCACGCCGTTGTGGCGCGAAGCACATTTTGAAGTCAAAATGTGCAAAACACACCATTCTCAGACCACTTTTGGAAGTTGACATGTCAAAAAAGTGCACGCCGTTGCGGCGCGAAGCACATTTCGAAGTCAAAAGTGTAAAAAACTTACGGGTTTGGAAGTTTAGATGTTGAAAAGGCGCACGCCGTTGTAGCGCGAAGCACATTTTGACGTCAACATGTACAAAACACTGCAGCCCCGGAGCACCTTTGGAAGTTGAGATGTTGAAAAGGTGCAAGCACATCGCAGCTTCCGAGCACTTTTGGAAGTTGAGATGTCGAAAAAGTGGACGCCGCTGTGGCGCGAAGCACATTTCCAAGTCAAAATGTTAGAAACACAACATGGTCGGGCCACTTTTGAAGGTTCAGATGTGGTTTTGCGTGGCAGGCGCATGGGATTCTGCACGTTGCCGAAAGTAAGCAAAACGTGAGGGTTTTGTAGCATTTCCAAAAACGATGGGAAAGTAAGCAAAACGTGAGGGTTTTGTAGCATTTCCAAAAACGATGGCAGGCGTGGGACATTTGCAGAGGATCTGCAAAGATGCATTTCGCGTGGCAGGCGCACGTACAAGAGACAGATGAGTTAGATGTGTTAGGAGATCAGGGCGGAGATTTCCGGAGAGGGGGTTGCATTTTGGAGCATGAGATCTTCAAGTTTGCTAAGATGATTTTGCGTGACAGGTGCAGCACTTCGTATGACCTGGCTTCACTTTTTCGTGGCAGGCGCAATACTTTAGAGACATGGGCCGGAAAAAAGGCAAAACGCATTGGTACCAGGCTGTCAGCTCTGCACTCAACTTTCCATTATTGAAGCAAGTCTCACAGAATTGCTTCGTTTTTGATGTTGCCAACTTCAAAAATTGCGGAAGTCTCGCAGGATTGCTTCGTTTTTGATGCTGTCAACTGCAAAAACTGAGGAAGTCTCGCAGAATAGCTTCGTTTTCACAACTACAGCTACCACTACACTACACTACAACTACAAATATACTACGCTAGATTACACAACACTACACTACGCTACACTACGCTGATTACATCTACTTACACTACACTACACTACACAACCACAACCACAACCACAACCACAACAACAACAACAACAACAACAGCAACAGCAACAGCAACAGCAACAGCAACAGCAACAGCCAGCAACAGCAACAGCAACAGCAACAGCAACAGCAACAGCGACAGCGACTGCGACTGCGACTGCGACTGTGACTGCGACTGCGACTGCGACTGCGACCACCACCACTACTACCACCACCACCACAACTATAATTACAGCTGCACTACATTAGACTAATTAAACTGCAGTACACAGCAGCTACAAATACACATACAACTACACTACATTACACGACACTACACCGATTACATTACATTACGCTACAACTACAACTGCAACTGCAACTACAATGACAACTACCACTACATTGCACTACATTACACTTCACTACAGCTACCACTACACTACTTTACACTTCAATACACTAGACTACACTACACTATACCACGCTACAGTACACAACACTACAGTACACTACAATACACTACACTAATTTCACCACACCACAACTACAACTGCAACTGCGCTACACGTATTACACTACATTACAACTACAACTTACAACTACAACTCCACTACAACTACAACTACAACTACAACTGCACTACACCACACTACATCCAGCAGTTGTGGTGAGGTGACCACTGCAACCATTACTTGCAACCAGTGCAACCGCTCCGAAAAACACAACTCCAGCCACCTTTCGGTCCATCAGTGGCTTCGCTCTGCCATCCCTGAGTCACAACAACCAACCTAGGTTTCCAATTTTTGAAACTTCCGCCACCGCCTTGTGCGGTACTACTGGTAACAATTTGGCACTAAAAAATAACTGAGGGATAGCGGGATAGCAGAGAGAGAGAGAGAGAGATATATATATATGTAGGTTTAATATTATGCTAAGATCTCTGAAATCTTGGATCCAGAAAACTTTGCAAAGTTTGCACAGTTTTTTGGATTCAAAATTCGAGATTCTGGGAAACACTTTTTGAATTCCAAGCCTTGAGTCTTGATGAGGGAAGTCTTCAAGCAAAAGTCCATCACACAGCCTGATGTTAATATCATGCTTGTAGCCAGGTGGTATCACACAAATGCCCTGCCATGGTGCAATCTGTCACAGTTGAATATTATATTCTAATTGACGGTGGAAGAACATTTAATATCAAATGAACACGACTTGTAGCTTGAGTTGCACAGCACAGCAATTGTCCAAAGAGGAATGTGTATATAATCTATTAAAGAAAAATACTTCCCTTAAAGCTGCAGCCATTTGTTTAAACAACGAAACAATATCGTTGCAGAATATGAAGTGTATATTGTTGCAGAAAATGACATATGTCTACCAGAAAAAGTAACACCCCTTCAAAGCTCAGCTCTTATCTTTGTTTGAAGGTAACATCATTTCCGTAAAAGGATAATCATGTCAAACTCCTTTTAAACAAATCCAGCTGGTCTGTGGAAAGTAGCACCATTTCTTAGAAAGGTCCTTTCCTTTGAAAATACATCCCATTCAGTTGAAGTAAATGTTTCACTTACCAAAAAGAAAATTCTCTCAGTTGTCGTTTGTGTTTGAAAGTAGCACCAATTGTCCGAAAGGAATATGATACTCCTTGAAAAGAAGCTATTTGGAAAGGAACTCATTAAATTGAAGGAAATGTTTCACTCACCAAAAGAAGAAAATTGCACATCCCAAAAGCCTTCACCCTTCAAAGGGAACATTGCACATCCCAAAGAATACCGCGCATGTTTATCATACAAACATTTTCTTAAGTAGTGGTCTGTAAGGGGTGCATTTAGTACATACATGATGCCTTAGAAGCAAGATGATTCAGATTTGGTTTGGATTAATCTGGGCTAATCCTAAGCAAAAAAACATCAACAAAAAACAACAAAACACAAAGAAACCCAAAATACCTGCCTTTTCTGTACGATTATTTTGTGGTATGGGCAGTGACAATAAAGAAAGCGCATGAATGATGAATCAATCTGTATATTCAATATCAAGAAACGCTTTGCAAACTTTGCAAAGTTTCTGGGATTCAAGGTTCAAGATTCTGAGAAAAACTTTTTGAATCCCAATCCAGGATTCAAGATTCAAGATTCTGAGAAACACTTTTGATTTCCAATCCAAGATTCAAGATTCAAGATTCTGAGAAAAATCTTTATATACTGGTTTACTATATATATAATATCTTACTGGCAAAGTGTCATTAAAACATTGTAAATAGCAGTGAAATATGATCTTCGGTGGGTTTGTGGGGGGTTGCATGTATGTATGTATGTATGTAATGGTATGGTATGGTATGGTATGGTAGGGTAGGGAATGGTAGGGTAGGGTAGGGTATGGTATGGTATTGTAATGTAATGTAGTGTATTGTATTGCATTGTATTGCATTGCATTGTATTGTATGATATTGTATGTTATTGTATGTTATTGTATGTTATTGTATGTTATTGTATGTATTGTATTGTATTGTATTGTATTGTATTGTATTTTGTATTGTATTGTGTTGTATTGTATTGTATTGTATGTATGCATGTATGCATGTCTGTATGCGTGTATGCGTGTATGCGTGTATGCGTGTATGGATGTATGTATGTATGTATGTATTTATGTATGTATGTATGTATGTATGTATGTATGTATGTATGTATGTATGTAATGTATGTAATGTATGTAATGTATGTAATGTATGTAATGTATGTAATGGATGTAATGCATGTAATGTATGTAATGTATGTAATGTATGTAATGTATGTAATGTATGTAATGGATGCAATGTATGTAATGTATGTAATGTATGTAATGTATGTAATGTATGAAATGTAATGTAATGTAACGCAATGTAATGTAATGTAATGTATTGTAGTGTAGTGTAATGTAATGCAATGCATTGCAATGTAATGTAATGCAATGTAATAGTACGTAATGTAATGTAATGGTATGTAATGTCATGTAATGGTATGTAATGGTATGTATGGTATGGTATGGTATGGCATGGCATGGCATGGCATGGCATGGCATGGCATGGCATGGCATGGCATGGTATGGTATGGTATTGTATGTATTGTATGTATTGCATGTATGTATGTATTGTATGTATTGTATGTATTGTATGTATTGTGTGTATGTCTGTATGTATGTATGGTATGGTATGGTACGGTAGGGTAGGGTATGGTATTGTAATGTAATGTAGTGTATTGTATTGCATTGTATTGCATTGTATGTTATTGTATGTTATTGTATGTTATTACATGTTATTGCATGTTATTGTATGTTATTGTGTGTCATTGTATGTCATTGTATGTTATTGTATGTTATTGTATGTTATTGTATGTATTGTATGTATTGTATGTATGGTATGTATGGTATGTATGGTATGTATGGTATGGTATGGTATGGTATGGTATGGTATGGTATGTATGTATGTATGTTAATGTATGGTTAATGTACGGTTAATGTATGTTAATGTATGTTATTGTATGTTATTGTATGTTATTGTATGTCTGCCTGTATGTCTGCCTGTATGTATGTATCTATGTATCTATGTATGTATGGTATTGTATTGTATTGTAATGTAATGTATTGCATTGTATTGCATTGTATGTTATTGTATTGTATTGTATTGTATTGTATGTTATTGTATGTTATTGTATGTTATTGTATGTGATTGCATGTTATTGTATGTTATTGTATGTTATTGTATGTTATTGTATGTTATTGTATGTTATTGTATGTTATTGTATGTTATTGCATGTTATTGCATGTTATTGCATGTTATTGTATGTCATTGTATGTCATTGTATGTCATTGTATGTTATTGTATGTTATTGTATGTTATTGTATGTATTGTATGTATTGTATGTATTGTATGTATTGTATGTATTGTATGTATTGTATGTATTGTATGTATTGTATTGTATTGTATTGTATTGCATTGCATTGTAATGTAATGTAATGTAATGTATGTATGTATGGTATGGTATGTATGTATGTAAGTAAGTAAGTATGTATGTATGTATGTATGTATATATATATATTATATATATATGGTACTCGAAACTACTGCCAAACTCCAACCATGTAAATCAGTTGCCAAACCACGTGAATACCAATAAGAGTACTTAAAAGATTAAAAGGTGGGTACTGGTGGGAGCTAGCATATATATACATATATATAACCTTTTAAGCTTTTTCAATAACATTATTATAAATTATATTGTTGTATTAAACCAAATTGAACGTTACTGTATTCCATCAAGCTATACTAAATAATTCACTATATTAAATTATCTTTTATTGCAAACTAAAACTAAATATTAAATACTGAATGAAAAATATTTCGTATATTAAATCACATTATTTCAAATCTTGAATATCAAATTGAATTAAATTAAACTAAACTACGTTATATTACATTAAATTATATTAAACTAATTATATTATATTTTGTGCTAATACATTATATTACATAACGTATTATTACTATACATTCTTGAATGCTATTAAATAGTATTATCTAATACTATATTTTACTACATTTAATTTTATATTAAATTATATTATTTTATATTAAATTTTATTATATTATAAAAAGTTATTTCATATTGTGTAATTTAATATTATGCTTTAAGGGTTTAGCATCATATCAAATTATATTATACTATATATCCAAAAATGAAATATTACAATATATTACAGCATACCATATTGTGTTAAATTAATCTATATTAAATTAAATGTTGTTTTAGTATATGCTATTTTCAGTTATATTAAAATTAAATTTTACCAATTAAATGATATCAAATTAACCATAAATATTGTTAAAATTTAAAAACAATATTATGAAACAATATATAAAATTATATGAAATTATACTATTGTGTATGAAATAAAAAAATATGTCTAAAATATTTATTCTACTATCATATTTAAAAAAACTACTGTATATTGAATTATCTTATATGAATAAAAAACATATAACATAATTTAATATTATGTTGTATAATACTAAATTGCACTATATTAAAATAAATTACGTTATATTAAATTATGTTATATTAGGTTATCTTATATCAAACTATAAATTTCACTATTATATATATATTACAGTGATGGAACATACATTAGCAAGCCTTCTGCGAGAAAGGGAAGCCATGGAAAGCCGCATCCTAAGATGCCAACAGTTGATGTAATCATTGCGATCTTGGCACAAGCTTCATCATCCAGAATGGAACACAGGGCTTTGTACGGTTTGCGTGAATGATCCTGGTGATCATTCAAGAATGCGGCTGCGGCAAGCAGGCTGAAGAGTTGTTGAATGCGAATCCTGTCCACTATCTACAATATACGCCATGCAGCAAAATACGATTTGGCTTGGATGTGCTGCATGAAGAAAAAGCACTATGCATATACATGTCACAGTCACTATACATCACTATGCCATTCTAGACTACAACCTGTATCCTGGAAAATAAAGTACAGGATTTGCTGAATCGCGGATGGTGGTGACCCTATCTGGAATGCAAAAGCAGGTGCACCTTTCCTTTCTCGACCCGGCCGGGTCCCTATATCGCAAGGGAAGCCACTGGGGATGCACAAACAGAAACTTTACATTCAGCCGAAGGCTTCATAGCCAGACTGACAGGAGTGCAAGTGGCCACAGGCTAGGCACGCAGGCCGCCTACCTCACAGGTTGGCAGCGGCTGCCTTCAAACGCGATCACCCAGGGTTGAAATGCTCTGGGTTCCTCACCTCAATCAGAGGCTGGGATATCTCAGCACAGCTTTCAAGCAATCTGGCGGTCCATTTTGCCAGGGTTTGAATGCTGTACAGAGCTTCCTGCACCCTCAATGCTTCTGACCGAACTATATCATATCTGTAGAGGCCCTGGCAAGCCCGAATAGAAACACCCTTATGAGCATCCCAATATCCTCCAATCGGGGTTAAGCCTGGAAGGAATAAACTCACATCCTTTGCAGTGTCTCGCATTTGTGCTCTCTTGCCTTTAATTTCTGATCCGCGCATGCCAGGACTGGGATTTTCATGCATTCCAATTTCATGCCACAAATTCAAAGAACACAAGGGCCGGAGAAGGCACACACGCTCACAATTTCCTTGGTATGACTCCTCTCTGTGTCGCAGGTCGTATCCTCGTCGATGGCAACTTTGACAGAGGATGAGGAAACTCCTGGAGCGATGCCGGTGATGGTTTCCGCCCAGCCCAACGCCTAGGGGTTTCCCACTGGCCCAATCGGTCTCCTCGAAGGCGTGCCCAGCCACCATCACCACCGTAGTGCGTGCACTGGCTTGCCACCGCCAATGGGCTACCAACTGATAGGTCTGTTCCCAATGGCACATCAAAGCTTCCTTGCTTCCAACCGCGAACAATTCTGTTCGACACCGCAGTTGCCATCGTCACGGCGCCTCACAAATATCTGGACAAGAACGTGGACAAACAAGTCAAGTGACAATTGCACAAACAAATGACAATAATTTAAACATTGCATCTAAACCCTTCAAGAAAAAACGATGTCAAACTGTCAAGCACCTGAGCCGGTGACTCCAAATTTCCTTTCATTATCATTCTTCACTACTCACTAGTCTTGGCATGTTGCAATTCAGTTGATGTCGGCCCACCAGTGGCCCCCCAAATTTCCCACAACAGCATTGGTCACAGTTTGTCACCAGTCCGTTGGTATTGCAAGGGTTGGCTTGAATCTATCACCGAGGTTTGATGATTCTTGTGTGGTGTCAATGGTTCAAAGTTGTTTCATTTTCCTGGCAACTCTTGCGAAGGGACTTTTTCCAACAAACTGCTACCAAATTCAATTTTTCACTTCATCTACATAGCATCTCCTACTTTCTCTACATCACCTACACCATCTACATCAACTTCATCTACATCGCGCACATCATCTACATCTTATACATCTCTCCTATATCATGTCCATCACCTACATACATCATCTACATCAACTTCATCTACGTCACATACATCAACTACATCATCTACATCAACTTCATCTACAGGTGCTCATCGTTTACATGTCCCTTGCAAAATCTCCTACGTTTCATTTACACAGGAGTTCTTACACAGTCGTTGTTATCAAAGGAAACCTGGAAGTCTCTACTTCCGTGTTACGGATCATTGGATGTCACTGCAATGGATGTCACGGCAATAGGTGTTGTCAGCAACGGATGTCGCTGCAATGGGTGTCACTGCAATGGATGTCACAGCAATGGATGTCACAGCAATGGATGTCACAGCAATGGATGTCACAGCAATGAGTGTTAAGAGCAATGAATTTCAAGAGCAATGAATGTCAGGAGCAATGAATGTCAAGAGCAATGAATGATCTTTCGAAGGACATCTCGCATGAAAGCTTCGTTTTCACATCTTCAACTTTCACAATTTGAAGGAAGTCTCGCACGAAAGCTTCCTTTTTACAACTTCAACTTTCAGTCTTTGAGGGAAGTCTCGCACGTAAGCTTCGTTGTCACATCTTCAAGTAGCAGGTTTTGAGGAACGTCTCGAACGAAATCCGTTTTTGAGAAATAGTCAATGCGCGAAATGCTGTGTTTTGGAGCACAAACTGTGCCTCGGAAGGTGGATGGGGAAGGTCTGCCGCGTGACGGGCAGCGGACGGTCACGGGCGACTTGTGGCTTGAACTCTCCTTTCAGGTTTGCTCTTGATGCATCATGTCTTGCCTCTTATCTGTTATTTGTTTTCCAGCACCGCAAAGATTCGCAAAAACATCTGTCTTCTGGTCTTTTGATGTGCTGCCAGGTTGAAGCTGGAACTTCAAGGTCTTTTGTGGCAAAGGTCATGTTTGTGGCAAAAGCTGGAACGACGACTGTTTAACGTGGATTCGCGATTTGTTGGATCTATCGTTTGCTTCTTTGACTTTGTCGGCTAAACAGGCACCATGTCTTGCTTCGTAAAGTCTTAACACATAATCCAGATGACGCAACTGGTCGCAAGAACATCTCCCTTGTGATCTCTTTGGTGGCTGTTGGCAACGCCTTTAAAGCCGCAGACTAGCGCTACTCAGCTACCTTCTTCAATCTTGCGTTTCGTGAATGCGTGACCAGCATGTATGTGTGTGGAAAAACGCGAGCAACGACAATCTTTTGCTCCTGTCCCTTTGAGCTTCAGTCCCTGTCTTGCCGCCAAGATGCGGCATGCTTTGCATCTTGACACTGTATCTCGATTTGTTGGATTTTCTCAAGTTTCTGAATAGACGGCATTTCAAATATACAGATGCACATGTGACAAAATAATTTCATTAAAATTATAAGTTCATTATCACTCATTATACATCCACACAAGTCATTTACACCAACCACTTCATTCATCATTCATATCTTTCATCTTCATTCATCATTCGCCATCTTCATAGCCACACTGTCCTCTAGTTTTCACCAAGAAGGAACACCAACTATCTCTACCCGTCCCTCCTGCATTGGGCCGCCCGCCTGTAGTTGATTGTAAGGTTGCGGAACCGCCTTGGATAGCAATGTAGCCCACCACTTCGTCTTGGTTCACCTGCAACATGACGCTGGGTTGTCCCCGCCTTTTCATCTAGACCTCCCCAGAAAACCCTGATTTCGTACTGTATTGGATCTCTTGACTTTAAGGGCCTTAAATATTATATATATATATATAAAAGTATTGACGGATATTGACGGTATTGAAAAGAAGGGGTAAGGTATTACTCACATGGTGCTTTCGCAAACCCCTTCGCAAACCCTTTCGTGAAACTATTGCGACAGTGCCCAACTTGGCTTTCAGGAAGCCAAAGCGATCCGTTTTGGCGAGATGGGTTTTAGGAGCTTTCGCGGGTAGCATGCAGCTTAAGCCCATCTTTTGCCCTCTAAGGGTTTGAAACGAAACTCAATTAGGTACATCTGTGGGTGGTAATTTCTGGTATGCACGCCAGAAACGTGTGAAACAACAAGTCGAAGGCATCAGCATTTCTTTGTCCATGGCTGGATGCCCACCTGACTAGAAGAGCTAAGTTTGACGCAGTTTTCCTCTGCTGTTTAATTCCTTGGTTTACCTTCTACACTGATTTGGTAAGCTGCCTGCCCATAACTGGTTGTTTCCGCCCTCTCCAAAGACACCTCAGCAGAGCTGAAACTGACTTGGCGGCTGAACGTGCTGAACAAAAGGAACTTCGCATCAACACTCCAGCGGACTCCAGCAACCCGAGCCGTGAACTAAGCTCCCTACCCACGCTTCATTCGTTTTCACGCTATTCACGCCAACCTTGGTGTTTCAAGTAGACTCTGCTGACCTCCAAAAGTCACCCTCATATTTGTGCTTTCGCCATGCACGGTCCGTGATTGATTGATATACACAGTGCGAGCTCCGTTGTCAGTTCATTACCCCGGCGCCAAATTAAAGGACCGGATAACCCCACAAGTCAACTTCTTCCAATATTGAGCAACAAATGTTGTAGCGGGGACGGGGAAGGAAGGAAAGACAAAGGAGGTGGTGGAGGATCGAGAAGTAAAACAAGTTGTGTGTGAAGAGTTGTGTGTGACAAAGTTGTATGTGAAAGATGGTGTGTTGCAAAGAAAGATGGTGCGCAAAGACCAACAAGACCCAGCCTGGCCCTTTTGCACGAAGCACATGAAAGAAATCACTGTGCGATGCAATCGGCTCTACAGCGATCTCCACACGCAAGTGTCACACGCAAATGTCACAAGCATTGCCAAGTCCCCAATGTCACCAAAAATCGTAACATGACAATAGAAATCAAACGTCGCAAGTTGCATCCACCATGAAAGGGTGTAAACAACATTATCTCCAAACAGAAAAGACTTGACAACATCGCACGGCCGAAGCTACTGCGCACTCCTTGCTGGCGAAGATATTTTTTCACGGCAACACATTGTTCTTCACACATACTCAAAGACATGTACAATCACATTTCAAGCAGAAACATATCTTGCCCTCAAGGAATCTCATTGACGGCCATGAGAACAGCACCGCTTTCATCGCGTGTGACATCCAGCAGGTGCCTGGCAGCAATGCGAGCGACATGCAAAGAAAGTGGTCATGCAAAGAAACATGCCGAAACATCCAAGCATCGTTTGCACAAAGTTTCCTTCTATGACCGCACAGCAAAGACATCATCGCTTTTTGCTTTTTGCGCATCATCAAACTCCAAACGTGCCGGTACAGTTTCAAGCAGCGCAAATCTTTACAAAGCATGCCTGATTTCTTCCCACGGTGGGTCAAAATCGAAACATGACACGAGCCTTCATGAACTGAGTGTAACCACACATGTCTTTCCACGTTGGGTCAACAATGCGTGCAGCCAAAACAGGAAAGAAAGCTTGTGCATATGAATTTACAGTAATTTTTACGCATGCTGAGATTTCCCGGAAAGCCGGCTTATTCCAGGGAGAGACCTTGCCATCTTCCACCACAGGCACACGGAGCTAAACTGGATCATAAAGCAACTTCGCACGTAAAGCCAGTCTCTGCCCATCCGAAGACACCAGCACATGAATGTTATAGGTTGACGTAGGCTGATCAGCACGAAATTCGGACAACGTCTGCTTGCCCAGTTTCACGTTGCATCGCAGCATCTCATAGAAGCGTTGCCGGAGTTGCTTGGCTAACGGACTGTCTGGGCACCGAAGGTCAAGGTCTCTCAGTCCAACCTGGTCCAAGTCTCGCAGCATCAAAGTCTGAAGCTCGCAGAATTCGTATAGTGGACTGGTGCCAGGCTGCGGAGCCGCCTTACCGATGACTACACGAATGTTCACTGGAGGCGGATCGTTGCTGGTAATCAGTTTCAGGACAACTTCAGGTCCATGCACAGGAAAACGTTGGTTGAGTCTTGGCCGCGGGAACACAACGATGTCCTCTTCCGAGAGGTGAAAACTGGCAACACCCCAGGAATGACACCAACAACCAAATGGTATGGCATCGAGCCATGGTTGACTCCTGAGGACAAAAAGCTCTGCCACGACGCTTCCAGCGAGAGCCATCACAGTACACCGAACGAAGTCGTCGGAAGCATTTGTACCAGGCTTGCTGGAAGGCAAAGGGTGCACAGAGCCGAGCGGCGCAGCGACTCGGCCGAGAGTCGGCAATGGAACTTTCTGCAGCTTCTCGCAAAGCTGTGCGCACACATCTTCCAGTTTCTGTGGTTGTTGGAGAAGCAGTGCAGCTTGCTCTTCGAGCGTATCTTCACTATCGGATCGGCTCAGCCCACCCGCCAACGTTGACAAAGTTGCTGTGAGGTCCCGAGAGAGCACCTGCGTGACCCAACGGCAGAAGACTTTGAAACAGGACACACATGTGTGGCACAACAGAGTACATGCATCGAAGGCGACAGAAACATTCAAAAGGTATGACAAAGACCATGCCGGAGCCTTTATCGGATGTCCGCTGGCAGGGGCGCTGACAAAAAAAAATCTTGTCGTTGTGTGGAAGTGCCATGGCGCGGCTTTGGACACTCACAACAGACAATGTTCAACAAATGCAAGTGACTGTTTTCATACGTTGGATTGGTGACGGTCTGATTTGTCATGTGCAAAACAGCTCACAACTGCAAGAGAACAATGTGCGACTGCTCGCATCAAAGGTGACGGTGTTGAACTGGCAATGCGACACGACCGTCTGCGAATGAATATGTTGCAGCCTCCAGATGTGCACGGTCCCAAGATGCCGTGAAAAGAAATCAAAGCATGTCACTTACAGCTGTGACTAAACAAAACGACAAGTTCATTGCTGGATAAGAAAATGTAAAACGGCACAAAACATGAACGAGCTGGTTTCAAGCTAGGCACTGGCATGCGGCACCAATGCGCACCTTGGTTTTTGCCAGTGCTCCAACGTCATCTGCTTGGCATCCGATTTCTTCCCACGCTGGGTCAAAATCGAAACTCATCGGTTCACGGTAGGTCTGGCTGACCGAGGCCTAGCTTTGCTACAATGCCGGCAACATCGACGACCGATGTTTCTGTCTTGCCCAAATGAATAGACAACCATTCTTGCCATTGGACAAAGACACCATGTGCATCTGCTTGGGCATACATATATGCTTGCAACTCTGCACGAGCAACCGCGCAGCTCTGTAGCAGGCTTTTGTGCAAGGGATATGTGCTCTCTGCTCTTGCAAAATGGTAGCATCGGCCCAGAACCAGCATCTCTTGACGACATCATAGAAAAGTCCCCTGGAGAAAAGTTCCTGATCCCAAGACAGGTTGCTCTGGTGGGAGCGGTGGCACAAAAGTATCAAGGAAAGAAAAGATTTCCGTAAAACATGTCTGACGATGCAGCAGTCCACCGATGACTGACGATCATTAACCAGGATTTCATGCTTGGCCCAATGAAATCGATCAGAATGTAATCTACATGTAGCCACTCTCCTTGGTTTCCTTGCACCTGCTGCCTTGCGAAAGCATGCGCCACGGGAACATGCAGCGCAACTGGAAGAGACTCGCAAGTGGTCGACGCAGCAAAAGCACGAGCGTGGAAATCCATACCGTCCCGAGGATTCCGAGGGGCAACCGATTTGCAACAGAGTCTATATGTTCGCAGCACATAACAATCTCGCCCCTCATCGGCACCGATCCAGATCATTCTGTCTTGCGCTCGGCTTCGTCCTCTGAATTTTAAAATGATCTCATACGTCCTGGCAAACATTCTTCTGCAGGTCGGGTTCGCCATCGCCCAACATTCCCATGGTACCGGCACGATTTCACATGCTATCAAATCGCCCGAGTCCAAAGTCACCAGGCCACGGGTAGCAGGCGCAAAGAACATGGCTCCAGGAAACAGGTGACCAAGCGTGTAGTTTCTCAACTGGCACGGTATTGACTATAATGGAAGGAACCATGTCTGTCCGTCTCGCACTGCGCAGATGACCTATTTCTTTTCCGATGGCGTGTTGCCACGTAGGGCCAAAAGTGACTACAACAGAGATAGATGACCAAGTGACGAAGCATCGTGAACATGTTCGACCCTGCAGATGTGCATCGTGCGAGAAGAATGGACCGCAAGCTTAATGAGAAAGATGCCGTCACAAGACATCAAAGAACGCCACTTACAGGTGTGACCAATTTGCAATCATAAAACACCAACAAGCAATGCGAGTTCCCACCTTGCCCAAAGAGCAATGGCTTTTGATCACCTGGCAAATTTCCATAAGCAAATCGAAACCATCCACAGACATTGACGTCTCAATTGCCGGGCAAATCATGCCACAACATTCACGTAACCAAACCTGGCCCGCAATTACTATTTTGACCTTCGACTGTCGACTAGTAGCACACGGCCCCGAAGCAAACGCTGGCATCCACTCTTCGCTGTGAGATTACCGGAAGTCACAGGCGCATGAGAAACCAAAAGCACATGGTCGTTCGGTCGTTATCCTGTTTTTTCCCCACATCTTTGTGTGGGGTTCTTGTTTTTGATTCTGTATCCCGCCGCCGCCGCCTCACTCTCTTCTCACTCACACAACTCTTTGTCACACACCATCTTTCAAACACAACTTTGTCCCACACCATCTGTCACACAATTCTCACTCACACAACTCTTTGTCACACACCATCTGTCACACACAACTTTGTCACACACACAACTTTGTCACACACCATCTTTCACGCACACCTTTGACACGCAATCTTTCACACACAACTTTGTCACACACCATCTTTCACACACAACTTTGTCACCCACAACTTTGTCACACGCAACTTTGTCACATAACTTTGTCACACATCATCTTTCTCACATCATCTCACTCACACAACTTTGTCACACACCATCTTTCTCACACCATCTCACTCACACAACTTTGTCACACACCACCTTTCACACACCATCTTTCATACACCAACTTCGTCACACACCATCTTTCACACCCAACTTTGTCACACACCATCTTTCACACACACACACAACTTTGTCACACACACCATCTTTCACACACAACTTTGTCACACCATCTTTCGCACACAACTTTGTCACACACCATCTTTCACACACAACTTTGTCACATCTGCGTTCGTTTTGTGTGGCAGGCGTGGCGCTTGGTGACATCCACCTTGGTTTCGCGTGGCAGGCGTGGCACTTGGTGACATCCACCTTCGTTTTGCGTGGCAGGTGTGGCACTTGGTGACATTGACCTTCCATTTCCGTGGCAGGTGTGGCACTTTTGGCACTGGGCTGGCAGTGTTGCACTTCGTCACACACACCATCTTTCACACACCATCTTTCACACACACCATCTTTCACACACCATCTTTCACACACAACTTTGTCACACACCATCTTTGACACACCACTTTGTCACACACCATCTTTCACACACCATCTTTCACACAACTTTGTCACACACCATCTTTGACACACCATCTGTCACACACCATCTTTTACACACCACTTTGTCACACACCATCTTTCACACACCACTTTGTCACACACCATCTATCACACACCATCTTCCACACACCGCTTTGTCACACACCACTTTGTCACACACCATCTTTCACACACCATCTTTCACACACAACTTTGTCACACACCATCTTTGACACACCGCTTTGTCACACACCATCTTTCACACACAATCTTTCACACCACTTTGTCACACACCATCTTTCACTCACCATCTTTCACACACAACTTTGTCACACACCATCTTTGACACACCATCTTTGACACACCATCTTTCACACACCATCTTTCACACACCACTTTGTCACCCACCATCTTTCACACACCATCTTTCACACCACTTTGTCACACACCATCTTTCATACACCATCTTTGACACACCATCTTTCACACACCACTTTGTCACACACCATCTGTGACACACCATCTTTCACACATCATCTTTCACACACAACTTTGTCACACACACCATCTTTGACACACCATCTTTCACACATCATCTTTCACACACAACTTTGTCACACACCATCTTTGACACACCATCCTTCACACACCACTTTGTCACCCACATTCTTTGACACGCCATCTATCAAACCACTTTGTCACACACCATCTTTGACACAGACCATCTTTCACACACCATCTTTGACACACCAGCTTTGAAACACCATCTTTCACACCACTTTATCACACACCATCTTTCACCACACCATCTTTCACACACACAACTTTGTCACACACCATCTTTGACACACCACTTTGTCACACACCATCTTTCACACACCACTTTGTCACACACCATCTTTCACACACCATCTTTCACACACAACTTTGTCACACACCATCTTTGACACACCACTTTGTCACACACCATCTTTCACACACCACTTTGTCACACACAACCTGTTTTTTACTTCTCGATCCTTCACCACCTCCTTTGTCTTTCCTTCCTTACCCGTCCCGCTACAACATTTGTTGCTCATTATTGGAAGAAGTTGACTTGTGGGGTTATCCGGTCCGCTATTTTTGCACCGCCAACCACCAACGTGAACTGCGGCGCACGCGATTTTTTCCCACGTTGGGTCAAAGGAAGAACCGTCATCTCCAGTGGTGCATTGGTGTGTGGGTTCCAAAGGAAGATTATTCATGCGCCAGAGTTCCGTATGCAGGTTCTTCAAGATATCAACGCAGGCGTCCACACGCTGAAGCGTCACTCGATAGTAGGTCTGCACAGCTACTGTAGTACGAGGAGACATGGATCGTAGTTCGGTCTGATCAAAATCCAATCTGCGTCGAGCAGCTTCTAAGGTTTCAATCAGAGACCAGACCTCATGCTGCGTCGAGGTCTGCAACTGTTGCCATTCCATGGGCTGACGATAAGTGCGCTTAATGCGCAAATATAGATATCAGATTAGGGAATGAGTCTGTTTGAGCCTGCGGAAAAATTGACGACATGCAAATGCGTTTGCAGGATCGAAAAGGCCATAAAGCATCGAACAACTCTGGCAACAAAGAAAGCTTAAGCGCCTGGCTCGAACGTTGCCCGTGGGCACCACCATCTTGGGCCAGCGCCTGACAGCAAAGAAAAACTATCAAACGCCAAAACATGCCAGCAACGCTCATACCAGCATCGTTTCCACAAAGTTTCCATCTATGACCGCACAACAAAGTTGTGTGTGTGACAAATTGTCAGTTGTGTCTGACAAATAGGTGCCACACCTGCCACGCAACACACAGGTGGATGTCACCAAGTGCCACCCCTGCTACGCGAAACCAAGGTGGATGTCACCAAGTGCCACACCTGCCACGCAAAAACCAAGATGGATTTCACCAAGTGCCACGCCTGCCACGCAAAGTGGCATGGCGCCCCGGGCGACCCAGCGCGCCCAACCGCGCCACCAGAGCCAGCCCAGTGTCCCAAGTGCCACGTGGGTGGATGTCACCAAGTGCCACGCCTGCCACGCAAGTGGCTGCGGGCGACTGAGCGCGCCCAAGCGCGCCACCAGAGCCAACCCAGTGCCGCAAGTGCCACGCCTGCCACGCGAAACCAAGGTGGATGTCACCAAGTGGCACGCCTGCCACGCAAAGTGGTGCGGCGCCCCGGGCGACCCAGCGTGCCCAAGCGCGCCAGAGCCAACCCAGTGCCGCAAGTGCCACGCCTGCCACACAAAATGCAAGTCAACGTCGCCAAGTGCCACGCCTGCGACGCACAGTACCGCGGAAAGGTGTTTGTGAAAGATGGTGTGTGACAGAAAGTTATGTGTGAAAGATGGCGTGTGACACAGTTGAGATGGTTTGTGACAAAGTTGTGTGTGACAAAGTCGAGATGGTGTGTGACAAAGTTGTGTGTTGTGTGTGAAAGATGGTGTGTGACAAAGGGTTGTGAAAGATGGTGTGTGACAAAGTTGTGTGTGAAAGATTGTGTGTCAGAGTTGTGTGTGAAAGATGGTGTGTGACAAAGAGTTGTGTGAGTGAGAAGACGGGCGGCGGAGGAGGCGGAGGAGTGAGGCGGCGGCGGCAGGATACAGCATCAAAAACAATAACCCCACACAAAGGTGTGGGGAAAAACTCACCACCATGCTGAATCAGTTCACTTCATCCATTGCTGAGGGACGGTCAGCCACGTTTCTGCATTGTTCAGAGTCTGAACGCTGGTGAGGAAAGCCGGTGGGGCCGGAAACTCATGGGCAAAGGCGATCTGCTGCCACTTCTTCCCAGGTAGGCCTGAGGTGCCGTGTGAATATTGTGACCACATCAATAGCTTCATGTGCAAGTCTCCGCACCTGAACCTGGGCACTTCTTGCTGGAATATATGCATTTTTGCGTCGAAATTGTGCCAATCTCCACCCAAAGTCCTGGAGAAAATGCACAGTTGTGCAATCGAACTGTGCGCGGTCATGCTTTCAATTGCAAGCACATGGGGTGGAGTACGCCACGAGAGCACCTCCATTTTTCTGCCGGTCATGTTTGCCACAAATTATCAAGCTGGCATCATTTTCCCACCTTTCGCCGTTTAGTTGTGAAGTGTGTGCTAATGTTTAGGTTGCTATTGGGAAATATTTTGGATATTTGGCCGTTCCCTCCATCTTTGGACCTCTGTGCTTGGAATTCCCGGCTCCTGCCAGTTGCCGTACGCCCGGCGCAGCTGCAAGGAAAGTCACCTGATGAAAAGCTATAGGATCCATCGACATGAAAGGACCGCGACATGTGACATGGCGTGATTGGTCGGTTCAACATGTTTCAACCAACCACGAGTCAAACACTTAGGATATTGTGGGATATTTGGACAATTGAAGTTCCCTTTCAAAGCACCTAACAACTCAACCGAATCAGCTGCAGGGCAGGGATTGGGTATGGATCCGCCACAGGACATTCAGCTGAGACTCTGTCATGGTATGATCACCCAGAGATGTTCTGGGTGGTTTGGAAATTCTCGCTGAGAAGCCCGAGGTAGTGATATCTTTTACGCGAACGGATGCTGGATCGGTGTTTCCTGCGAGGCTGCAAAAATCACTTTTACATACTTTTACAATATTTCTTCTGGCTCAAATCGGCGCTGCAGTAGCTCCGGTTCTAAAGTTCTACTGCCATTGAAAAATCTTACATATGGTCTCAGTCTGTGTACTACCTTCAGGCACTGTCTTCCAAAACACTGATTCTGTGTGTGTGTGTGCATGGGCAGCCTGACTCGGTTGGCGTCACAACCACCACTGGAACTTCCGCAAAAGGCTGGGTGAAGTCAACGCTGACCCATGATTGAGTGTTGAGCGTGACTTCGCGCGCTTCCAGCGTTGCGGTCGAAGACGCAATTGTTGTAGTGGTTGTGGTGGTAGTGGTGGTTGTAGTGGTGGTTGTAGTGGTAGTTGTGGTGGTAGTTGTGGTTGTTGTTGTGGTTGTGGTTGTGGTTGTGGTGGTGGTGGTGGTTGTTGTCGTGGTGGTTGTCGTGGTGGTTGTCGTGGTGGTAGTCGTGGTGGTAGTCGTGGTAGTCGTGGTGGTTGTGGTCGTAGTGGTTGTAGTCGTGGCCATGGTCGTAGTCGTGGTCGTAGTTGTGGTCGTAGTTGTGGTCGTAGTTGTAGTCGTTGTTGTAGTTGGAACTGTGGTTGTGGTTGCGGTGGTTGTGGTAGTTGTCGTTGTGGTGGTTGTGGTAGTTGTCGTTGTGGTGGTTGTGGTTGTGGTAGTTGTCGTTGTGGTGGTTGTGGTTGTAGTAGTTGTTGTTGTGGTAGTTGTAGTCGTTGTAGTCGTGGTAGTTGTGGTAGTCGTTGTAGGGGCTGGTGCTCTGCATCGATACGCGTCCAAAGCTTGCTTGATGTCCCCTGCAGACAAGGCATGGCGTTGCCCGACGAGGCTCTGGGCAGACGATGGAATGGTGTTGAAGTACCAGCCTCATCGAGAGCTCTGCGCGATAAATGAATGGCAATTCCCTCACGCCGGGTTCTTCAAAAAACACATCTGCCCAGCAACGATTCATGATCCGGATCCCAAATAACCCCCGTGCTTCAAGGTTGCCAGCTCAAGTTCTCACGATTATGACTGTCAAGTGACAACCTGGTTTTGGCGCCTGTTTCTCCCCAATTCTGAGGCGAGAGATTCTAGAGTTTTTGTCAGCTATGTTCCCCCTTCTCTTCCTTCTGCGTGGTTTCTCTCGAAAGGGTTTTCACCGGATGAAGGTGATAAAGCGTTCAAACTGTTTTCAGCCCCCGCGGTGCACGGATCTGGATGGATCTGTACTTCACCAGCCAACCAGCATCCAACATCTCTAATGCGATTGAGCGACCGTCGTTGACAGTGCGGTCGGCATTTCGCTGTCGAAAGTAGTGCATAATGCTTTCCTTCGGACAAAAAAACACTTGGAAGACTCTGCTGCCCCATGGTCCAAAATAAAAGGGACTCGCAAATTCAAACAACCATGGAAATATCCACAGTTTTTAATCTTATACATAGCCTTCTTTCCAAACCACGCAAAGACCATAATTTGAAATTGCCGCACTTGCGCTGGTCTGGAGATTTCTGTTTTGACGAGTATCAAAGTCATACGGAGCATAGCCAATTTGAGGATCGTCTCCACCATCATGTGCAGAACCGATGTAGGTATTGATGGCAGGGGTGTACTGACTTCCCCATGACTCAGTGTTCTGCCAAAACATCTCAAGGTGTGGTCCCTTGCCATGGTATTGTTGCGACCCATCAGCACGCTTTTGCTCGTGGTTGACGCCCAAACCTCAGATCTGGACCATCTCAAAAGCACCAAAACCGAGTCGAAGTGTGGATCAAGCACAAACCTGAAGCCACTTGAGGTAGATATGTGTATTCATACAACATAGTGTAGTACATGTACACATAACATAATACACATACAAAATCATACAAGTCCGCCCGCGAGACGTGGTAGTTTCCCCTCTAGTAATTTGCATATTTTGCATATTTTGCATATCGGCAAAACATCGTCCATGTTCGATCCGAAATTTCCGCAGCATGGGCTCCACTTGGGCTCCACTTGGGCTCAACTTTGGCCAACAAGCCCCAACTTCGGCCCAACCCGGATCCACTTGGCTCAATGCCGCAACTTGGCCCCAAGTTGGGCCTGTTTGGGCTGTGGCCCAAGTTGTGGCCCAAGTTGAGGCCCACATGTCTTCAAAATGGAGGGGACATGGCGAAAACACCCGTTTTGATTTGTATTTCCCACATTTTTTTGGGCATCGATGACACGTCATGGTGCGCAGTGTTCCACATGTTGTGTCTCCGTTGGGCCGCACTTCGAGCAAAAATGACACCAAAGGGTCCCAAGTTGCCCCTTGTTGTATATGCATCACATAGCTTCAGTTTAGCCCAACTTCAGCCCAACGTTACCAATTGGCTCCAACTTGGGCTCACGTTGGGCCCCAGATGCCTCCACACAGGACCAAGTTGCGCATGTTCAGCCCAACTTC
>Ga0126342_10004332_pt1 | contig 24130 bp, 18 predicted proteins | sample Cyp1metagenome_FD_92528 | JGI IMG/M metagenome (GOLD analysis project Ga0126342, IMG submission 92528) | Coral microbial communities from Lord Howe Island, Old Settlement Bay, Australia - Cyphastrea 1 metagenome | ecosystem: Host-associated > Invertebrates > Cnidaria > Coral ...
TATATTATATATTATATATTATATCTTATATATTGTATATTGTATATACATATTATATATATTATATATACATATTATATATATTATATATATAATATATATTATATATATTATATATATTATATATTGTATATTATATATTAAATATCATATATCATATACTATATATTATATATTATATATTATATATTATATATTATATACTATATACTATATATCACATATCATATTATACAATATCAAATTATATTATATATGTATGTATTATGTGTATATATATATATTTTTAAACATATTATGTATGAATCTATGATAAGTTGTGTACTATATATATATACACAGTACCTACTTATGTTGTTGCCAACAGTGCCAACAGTGTTCCCGTTTTGTGCCGCACCGCGCATGCGCCGCGCCAGGCATTTTGAACGGAGTCAAGGAGGGCGTGTCTCCCAGTGACAAGTGCCTTGGCGTTTTTTCGTAGATCCAATGACTCGACCCTGGCATCTGGCATCATCTGGCTCTGGCTTAATCAATGGGAGGTACCCTCTGGTTGTTTAACGCTTTGCCATGGAAAATCCCAACCATAAATTTCAAATGGAGGTTTCGTTCGCTGGGAAAATCATCTATTTGGATTAGGGCCATGGCTTCCATGGCTATGTTAAATAACCAGAGGGTATGTAAACGAACCATATGTTGGGCCATATGTTGTTGGGATATTCCCGCATAAGCCTGATAGGTATGGGCCTTATATATGGTAGGTACCTGCAATGAATCGGTTCCTGAACTTGCCATTGACTTAAGAATTCGTGGATGGTGAGCCGAGCCTGTAGGAATTTCAAAGGTCAATGTGGCTGATATACCCAGTAGGCATCTTCAATTGGTGGAACATGTTGGACCAAGTGTAAAAGCGAGTCCCCTACCAGGTAGGAGTTCCCTGCATTTTGATAGGACAACGACATTGAATGGAACAAAACCATCAAAACATCAGTGGATACCCACAGATACCCCCCCAATCATCCATTTCATTTTCGTATTTAAAAAAAATCAATCCATCCATTTTGGGGTACCCCCAGCCATATGGAAAAAAAAACAAATGGCTTATACCAGCCATTTATTTTCGGATTGTCCATTATAAACCATCCATTTTGGGGTATCCCCAGCTATATATCATATGGACACATGAAACATGCTGAGATATGTCTCCACTATCCCAAGATATCCCATGGTGAGGAACTTCGTGACCAAGACCATGATGACTTGCGGACCTTTCAACTCCACCACTTGTGACCTGGTCCAGTCTACTGGTGGATCTACTTTTTTTTTTTGGGGGGGGAGAGGGGAATCTTAAGCAAATTCAAGAAATGTAGATACATATATAATATATATATATATGTATATATAATAAATCAGCAAAATGGGAAGCTTCAAATCAGGAAGGTTGAGGCTTGTCAAGGAACCTGCGTGGCCTTGGAAGATTTCAATCCATCATGGGGATGGCTTCGCGAGTTCCAAATGGAGCAAACATAGCACTGGGAAGTCCCCGGTTCCTAAAATGGACGTTTGTAGCGAGAATCATCTCTAAATGGCTTCAGTTACCCTCTGGTAATGACTAACATAGCTATTGAAAATGGCCATTTCTAGTGGATTTACCAATGAAAAATGGTGATTTTCCATAGTTATGTTAGTTTAACAGAGGGTATATTTCAACTTAGGTTGCCATGGTAACACACCCATCAAAACAAGTCCACCATTTCAACCCCCAAAATTCTGCTGCAGCCGTTTGTGATGCCGCTACGCCGTGGCGGGAAAGTCCCTCCAAGGCGACATCGCGAAGACTGAGCTGAAGGCCTCCTATCGCGCGCAGAATGGTCTCACCGGCTGCACTGGACCACTGATGTGTCCCTTGGAGCAAAACGGCTCTATCGCTCTATCAGCCCCGTCATCGTTCAACTCAACTGGGTGGGTTAAAAGATGTTAAAAGGCCAATTATGTGAAAATTGAAGAAGAACCATGATATATCATGATATATCATGATTATCTGGTCGCAAGTTAATCATGATGATCATGATGATTTGGTCAACTCATCATAAGACTCGCGATTGTCTCATATATTGTCTCAACTCATTTTTTGCAACTTAATATAGGTGAATAGTCATGATGATCATCAATTATCATAGTCATATATAGTCATTAATAGTCATGATATAAAGGATTTTACTTCCATCAATTATAATAGATCATCATATACTAGTTATTGCAAGTTACTTATTGCAAGTTCATGTAGGTATATATATACTGGTCGGTGCTTTGGAACGTTTTTTTTTTCTCCCCATAATATATGGGAATCATCATCCCAACTGACTTTCATATTTTTCACAGGGGTAGGTATACCACCAACCAGATGTATATATATATATATATAGGTTAGTCATTAACTATATCATATCACATTCATATACCATTAATATCCATTATTCATTATACCATTAATATCATATCCCATTCATATACCATTATGAATATCCCATTCATATATCCATATATATATATACAGTATAGGTTAATCGTCATGATGATCATCAATTCCTTTAGGATAAGTTGAACAGATCCGTTGCGCTCCAAGGCTTCATCGGACGCCTGGACTCCCAGAAGGGCTACGATCTGCTCTTGGAGTCCTTGGTGGAGGTGTTGGAGGACGAGGTATTAAACAATGTATTACTGTGTGTATATATATATATAAATTACTATATATATATACATATTCATATACACATACATCACCATATATCACCATATATACATATATGATCACATATATATATACATATATATATATATGTATAACATGCATAACTGGATGGGTCTCTATTTCTATGTCCTCACCGTTTTCAGGACACCGAGATGCAAGTGGTGATCGTTGGTGCTGGACGTGCTGACCTGGTGGCGCAGACCAAGGTGGGATGGGAGGCTGGGAGGCGGTAAGTTGCAGGGTTCATTCTTTTTGGCAGGAAAAATGGATGGAATATATTGTGTACCCTCTGGTAAACATAAAAAGCTATTGAAAATGGCCATTTATAGTGGATTTTTCCATTAAAAATGGTGATTTTCCAGTTCGCTATGTTAAATTACCAGAGGGTAATATATTTGTTACATAGTGATAGTTAATAGTGATTGATGGTGATTAATGTTGATTAATGATAGTTAATGGGGTTCACCCTTTGGTAATGACTAACATAGCTATTGAAATTATTGAACATGGCACCTTTAGTTCGTTGATTATCCTATTAAGGATGGTGATTTTCTACAGCTATGTTAGTTTACCAAAGGGTATATTGTGTACATATACTGTATATGACTTGGCAAATTGTTTATTCCCTATATACGTACATATACATATGTATACATACATAGTCATTGTATCTATTGGTGATTTTTTCGGGAAAAAGGATAACGCCACACCTAATGAATGTATTATTATAAGTTGTTTTTTTCTCCATCCGCTTGTTTGTAGTCGGCGAAACCAACCTTTTCTGGATTTGAATGGAGGAATCTGCATATATATATATACATACAGCATATATATACACATATCTATATATATATACATACATACATATGTAATATACATATTATGTCTATGAATATGTTTGACATGGTATCAGGATAGGCCAATGGGCCATTATGTTAGCCCATCTGAAGGAGATAAACCGGTTCAAGTCATGAAATTTGGCGGAATTTCCCGCTGAAAAAACAGGGCCAAACAAATCTGCTGTGGGATTGACTGTAAAGTATCATTCATTATCCAGACACACATATATATATATATATATACACAGACAATCTCCAATCACAGTCCACACATCTCTTGGGGTTCGAGAAGACATCACCCATCTCATGGACCTCCGGGATCAGCGGGATCGCCTTTTTAAAACGGCACGACCGGGTAGATTCGTGCCACAAAAACGTGAACTTCAGATGGATGTTTCATGGGAACTTCATGGGATTGAAATCCACAAGGTGGTGCCCCCAAGATAGCTAAGTTGGTTTATAACTCCAATAACTATTGTTTATAGGTGATATATCTATAGTTAATGGGTTTATAACCAATTTATAACTGGAGGGGGCACCACCTTGCACCAACAATGATGGGACATAATTCAGGACATAATGAGGACATGATGGGACTATAACCCAGTTTACCCTCTGGTTATGTAAGATAGCTAACTGGAAAGATCCACCATGCTATGAATGGGTAAATCAACGAACTTTCTATGGGCCATTTTCCAGTTCGCAAACTGTTAACGTTTACCAGGCCGGGTACCCATCAGCTATCAGCCATTTTTTCGGGAAATCTGAAAAGCTCCAGGCAGTTGAGAAGAAGTTCCCCGACAAGTTCTTCTATGCCGGTTGGATGGGTCCTGAGCGTTACGCCCTGCTGGCGGCTTGCGACTACACCTTGTTGCCTTCCAGGTGCTGTTTTGTGGTGGCCATGGGAGTGCCATCCTATGGAACTCTTGGTTAACTGGGAGTTTCCTAAAATCAAGTACCCTCTGGTAAACTAACCTAACTATGGAAAATCACCATTTTTAATCGGAAAATCATCTGTAAATGGTCCATTTTCAATAGCTATGTTAAATTACCAGAGGGTAACCTCAAAATGGATCAATCCATGGTAGATGAGTGGACAATCCCAATCTAAAAATGGATGATGAAGATGGGGTACCCCCCAGCTTAGGAAATAATTACTTCACTATACCTTCCACAAACCCAAGAGTTATTGGAGTTATAATTATGAACCAACATGAACCAACTTAGCTAACCATCCTTGCAAATATCCAAGATCTCCAGCAAGAGTGGGGAAACAAACGCACAAACAACCACAGCATATCCTCAATTTTCTGTCATCAATCTGCAGAAACCAGTTACAATACTTCTGAGTTTTGACAACAATCCAATCTCGGCAATTCCATCTCATTCCCATCACTATTTTCGAAACAACAACCCGCCTGAAGATGTGATTTTTCCGGTCATTCCCGAAATTGCTGGTGCAAGCTTTCTATTCCCTGCAGCTCCAAACACCTTGTAAAACTCTTTTTGATCTAGACTTCCCTAGATGGTGCTTGGAGCAATTTCTTCCTAGCTTAAATCACGATTTTTTCTGTAACATTTATTTGGAGCAGTTTGGGTTTCTGGTTCAACATTCAATACTCAGAATTCAATATAAAACAGTTCCAGTTGAAAATGAATTAATCGGAAGATAAGACAAACTTATTCCGCCAAAATCTGAAAGCTGGTTTACTACTTGATTATCATAGAAGAAAAACACACAACAGTAAAATGAGTTATTCAAAAATTGAAGAAAAACATATCAAAACTAACATTTAATGTGCACTCCGGATTAATAAACCCCTAGGCTGTTTCATTTATTGGGGTACCATTTGAGTAGCCATTTATCACTATTCGGGGGAACCACAATTAATCAACCATAATCAACCAGGGTTTTTATCAGACCTCCATTTATAATGCATTTTCCATAGCTATAGTTAAACTAACATAGCTATTGAACATGGATATTTATAGTTCATTTACCCATTAAACATGGTGGATTTTCCATAGCTATGTTAAATAACCAGAGGGTAAACTGGGTTATAGTCCCATTCTGTCCTCATTGTGTCCCATCATTGTTGGTGGATTTCAATCCCATGAAATTCCCATTATATATATATACATACATATTATATCCTACAATGTTAGTTATGTTAGTTATGTTCAATAACCAGAGGGTACCCTCTGGTAAACTACCATAACTATAGAAAATCACCATTTTCAATGGGAAAATCCACTATAAATGGTCATTTTCAATAGCTATGTTAAATAACCAGAGGGTAATAAAACTTCATGTTTTTCTGTGAAGGTGGGAGCCTTGCGGCCTGGTGCAGATGGAGGCCATGCGCCTGGGAACGTTGCCCATTGTGGCGCCTACCGGTGGCTTGAAAGACACTGTGGAGGCCGACTGGGGGAAAGGTGGGGGAAAACGGTGTGCCAACTTGAAGTCTTTGGTGGTTTTAAGGTGGTTCAACCATGTACCCGAAATGGTAAACGTTTACATAACTATGGGAAATCAGTTTTTTTTGAAATGGGTAAATCCACGAACAAAATGGACCATTTTCAATAGCAAACTGTTAGTTTACCAGAGGGTAACCATCCAATTCACAAGAATTTTAGCTATTTGGTGGTTCAACACTTCAACCAACTGAACTTTTTTTTTTGGAGATGACCAGGATGAGCGAGATTCCGACTTCGGAAGCTGCAAAGGTGGCATCGAAATTTCACCATCGACTTCGTGGGGATTGAACGGGGGGATCACCAATAACTGGTGGTTTAACAAAGTTTTTTTTTTAAATGTTCACTGGATCATGAAGCGACCCACATTCGGCGGAGGTTTTTCGGGTCCCCAAATTGAAAACGATGTGAAGCCGCCAATTTTTTGTTAGGAATCAATCTACAACTGCTGCATTCTCCATATCATGTCATGTAATTACTGTAATTATAGGGGCAACTTTATACAGAAACTGATGGTCGAACCAATGCTAAGAAGTGACCAACACGACTAGTGTTCATCCTCCCAAAAAGTCACACGGAACCTGTATTTGTGGCCAGTTCCAATACGATCATCGTCTTCTCAGTCCACTTTTCAGAGGTTCCCATCTTAGTTTCGTTTGGGGTTTCAAATTTTGAGACACCTCCACATCTGATTTACCCATAAATTAACCTGTGTTTTTGTAGAAGTCATGGGACACCCCAACAGCCATTCACCGGGTTTTTCGAAACAAAACACCCCTAGGAGACGATCTAAAACAAATGATCCCGGGAGTTTTTCCAGTGACCAGTGAATTACATGTTTTGTTTCAGACATATCAGGTGATGTTTACCCTCTGGTAATTTAACATAGCTATTGAAAATGGCCATTTATAGTGGATTTTCCCATTGAAAATGGTGATTTTCCATAGTTATGTTAGTTTACCAGAGGGTACATCATGTCAAATCCAAATTGTTGCCTGTATGACTATATAACATTTTTCCCGGTTGAATCAGTTGCATCCCAGAAAACGATCGCATTTTTCCGAGGGGGACTTGGTCCCAAATCGTTCCCCAGCGAAGTACCCAAAACCACCATGTCTTCTCGTCACAGGATGGTGTCAACGGCCTGTGGACCTCGAAGGAAATGACGGTGGAGGCAGTCATTGAGGAGGAGCGATGCCCTACGACCTCACAGCCGAACTTTTCAGGTTAGTGAAATATGAACATTTACCCAGAAACATATATGGATTTAAAGTATTTTAAAGTCATAAACATGAGATTCAAAGTGTAGGTCATATAGAATTACAAGTAGAACCATCACATGCCGAAAAGTTGGGATTTTAAGCAATAAAGATGTTTTTTCGGGCAGGGAAACTGGGGATTGAACACCAAACTGAAGCCTGAGAATGATGTGTTTCTTTCCCAAGAGCATCTGGGGCAAGAATGCCTTCAGCAATTTTGAAGCTTGGATCTTGTTGATATTGCTTTAAAGCTTCAACCGTTAGACACTAATATACATTCGGAACTTGTTTTTTCCCGTGCTGTTTCACTTTTATAAATATGTTCACATCATATATCACTATCAATAAAGACATCTAATGACATCTATAGACTCTAGATCATCATATTAATCATATATATATATATATATATATATATATATACACTATCTGGTTGGTGGTTTGGAACATGAAATTCATCCCAACTGACGATTCGTCATATTTTTCAGAGGGGTAGGTCAATCACCCACCAGTGAATGGATTCAGTTATATCTCAACTTAGGTTGCCATGGCAACACACCCATATATATATATGGGTAAATTATAACGACATCACTGTTCTCCCTCACTGGAATCATGGTTAGTAAGGGGAATCATCCCCAAATGGCCGAACTATTCGGGTTAGTGAAATCGACATATTATAATTTACCCACATACATATATATATATTTATACACACACTACAGATGTCAACTTAAAAACCTTAGCCTTTTCCCAAAAAAAACCATCTCAAGGAGTCCGTGAGCTCCATCTCGGAGGCCCTGAAACGTGCCTCCAAACTCTTCACCGAGGAACCTGCGAAGGTGCTTTCTTCGTGGATGGGATGGGATTCGTGGAAGGGACGGGATTCCTATGGAACTGTGCGAAGTGGAACTAATATGGGAAAAGATAGGAAGATCCACCTCTAGTCACGATGAATTGGAGGTTTACCTGGTTTCATTTCTGAAACAGCGAACTGGAAGCCATGGCCCACAGAAAGTTCGTTGATTTTTGCCGTTCTTAAAGATGGTGATTGAAACCAGTTCGCAAACTGTAAACGTTTACCAGAGGGTATATATATACAGCTGCGATTTCAGTACGGATTTGCATGGATTTGATATCTGATTTGGATGGAAAACTGGCTGATTTTCTAGGCAATCCACGAATGGAGAATCGATTTTTGGGGAATCTGGCAATGGGATGATAAACCAAGGAATGGGGGAAATGGGGAAATGCTGGGAGTTTCAACTTTTGTTTTTCAGCAACTGTAAGACTTCAGAGCTGGATACATGGAAGTACTTAGAGGATCAGCTTCTGGATCGGAAGTGACTAGTAACTATTGTTATCAGATGTTAGCCATTGATCAATGGGACATGGTGATGTGAAGTTCTCTGGTTGGTGCTGATGATAAAACAAGTAACCCAAAAGATAGCCAGACTTGGTTGTGATCAATATCTGGTTGGTGCTTTGGAACATGAATTTTATGACTTTCCATAGGGAATAATCATTATCCCAACTGACGAACTCCATCATTTTTCAGAGGGGTAGGTATACCACCAACCAGATTAGCATTCAGACAAGTCAATGCGGAGATGGCCATATTCCAACAGACACTTCATGTTCAGACCCTCCTTCGTACTACCTGGGTCCAAAACACATGGTGGTTGTCCATGACTGAGATTTCAAAGGAGGACACTTTTTACAGGGTTTTGAACCCCATAAATGCTGGTGAAAACATATTTTTGGTTTCAATTTTGCCACAAATCTAGTGAGAATCCATGGTTGATTTTGCTCTTCTACATTGGATTGGATTGGTTTTAGTATGTTTTAGGTATTGGTTCATTGTTGATCTTCCTATTCTACTATATGGGTTTGTCTGAAAATAGTGTACTCCTAAACCCAATGGTTAATGATCATTATCCCTATTAAATGGCTATAATTGGGAATATACCCTATTTTCAGACACACCCATATAGCACCAGAATACAGTAAAGACTCAATCTATTTTTTCTGTGCTTTTATTGCGGGAATGCGTACCAGCGGGTAGTCCCAGAGCACCAACAATCTTGTCTGGGGTTAAACGAATCATTGTTGTTTTCTGTTAAACATCCAGCATTGTCATGGTCAACTGATAGAATTATCATTTTCATAGGCTTAAATCTAAATGTTCATGCTAAACTCATGGTAAAATCTCAGCTTTTCAGGCTGACACCACCATTTTCATGGTGGACGCATCGTTTTTCATGGTACAAACCCAGCATGACGCAAGTAAAAACCATGATGTTCATGGATTTTGGCCTAGTTCTAGCATTTTCTCATGGTAAAATCACCATGTTCATGGTTATAGCCAGAATTTTCATAGAAAAGCCTCCAAGTTAAAGAGGTGAATCTCATCTGAAATCCCTATGTTTTCACGGGAATTTCAGAGCAGCTTGGATGGAAAGTCTCCGATTTACAGCTTGATTTTCTTGGGACATTCCATATTTGGATATATTTGGGACATTTTTGGGAGACTTTCCATCTAAATTCCTGCCAATTTCATCTAACTTCCTTTTTTTTGGCGACATGTTGAAGCATTTTCATTCCATTTTCCACATTCAGATTATTCAGGACATTGTCGCATTTTATCGGTCGTGAACCATGATTTTCGATGTTTCTATGGGGTTAAAGATAGATATTAACATATATTAACCATAGATATTAACCATCATTAACCATAGATATTTAACCCATTGAAACCCATGAAATCGATGTTTTTACCCTCTGGTAATTTGTTACATAGCTATTGAAAATGACCATAGAAATAGTGGATTTACCTCTTGAAAATGGTGATTTTCCATAGCTATGTAAACGTTTACCAGAGGGTAATGATGGTGACCTGACTCAGGTGGTGAAGATGAAGCAGGCCGCCATGGCGGCGGCGGCGGAGTTCACCTGGAGCAACGCGGCGCTGCAGTACGAGGCCGTCTTCCAGGAGCTGGGCGTGAAGGACGTCTTGAACGGTGCCGTGGTGAACGCGGAATTTCGGGATGGGTGATGGAAGATGGATATGGATATGATGGGGATAGGGATACTATATTATATAAGTATATTGAGTATATTATATAAGTATATATATTGAACGGTGCCGTGGTGATGGGATGGATATTTTTGATGGGGATACCCTCTGGTTATGTCAAAATAGCTATTGAAAATGGCCATTTATAGTGAGTTTTCCCATTAATAGCATGGTGATTTTCCAGTTCGTTATGTTAAATTACCAGAGGGTAGGGATACTATAGTTGGGTATATGAAGTATATTAAGTATATATGAAGTATATTGAGTATATTAAGTATATTGAGTATATTAAGTATATAGTATATATTGTGGGCATCGGGAGAACGTATAAACACACCAAATAGTTAGATACACAGTATGGGGATGATGATGATGATAATGTATAAACACATTATAGTAGTAGGGACTGGGATGATCTGTCATAAAGATAGGGGATAATTTGGGATAATGATACATGGGATATAATGAGGGTAGGGATAATGTATAAACATACTATACTGTAGTTGGGTATATAGTACCCTCTGGTAAACAAACATAACTGTGGAAAATCAATATTTTCTATGGATAAATCAACGAACTAAATGGCAACTTTCAATAGCAAACTGTTAGTTTACTAGAGGGTATTTCCATGTATTTCCCATAAATATCCAATTTGTTGTTGGCTAAATCCCTATGAATCACTGAATCACCATAAAAAAATCCATTAATCCATCAATAGTAAGCCACTGAACTTTTTTTGTTGGCCACTTGGAGGATGGGGGGCACGGGAAAATCTGTTGCCAGTGGAAACCATGGATTTCACCGGTGATTTTACCAATGATTGGAGGATTGAAAGTGGCTGGGCTTGGTGAAGTATGGTTAAGTATGGTTAAGTATGGTTGGTTGGTTGGTTGCTTGGTTGCTTGGTTGCTTGGTTGCTTGGTTGCTTGGTTGGTTGGTTGGTTGGTTGGAATGTATAAACATACTATAGTCGCTATAGTTGGGTATATATATAATATAATATATATATATATACTAAGCCACTCAACTAGTGCATAGCCAGTTGGCCCCTATCTGCGGATTGGCTGCGGATCTGTGCAACAACAATGAATGGCAAGTATATAGATGATGGGATATAATGGTGGGATATAATGATAGGGATAATGATAGGGACAATGTATAGATATAATAAATAATGGGATATAATAGAATTATATAGTATAATGAATCCCACTATTATGTCCCATTATGTATATGGCATTATAATATAATGGGGATAGGGATAATGTATAAACGCACTTTTTTGTTGGGTATATAGTAAGCCACTGAACTCGCAACGGGAGGATTTTCCACATGGAAAATTGGGGATTTAAGCAACAAAACATAGTGGTATGCTGGGATATCGTAGGAACATTTGAACGACCACTTGGAGGATTGAAAGTGCTTGGGGTTGGGCAAATTCGCAGGGGAAACTCGTTTTTTTTCGTGATTTATGGGCAAAAATGGTGAAACCAACCATCTTATTTGAATTTATTTGATTTATTCGGGTACTTGCCCCATCAATCAAGATAAGTTGGGGATTTAACCATGAACAGTTGAGATTTCAGAAACAAACATAGGGGTATATAACGGGATATAACGTAGATATAACAGGGACAATGTTAATTGGCCCATTCAGCAAGAAAGTTATGGGGATTTGTTGCTTAAAGGGTTTGACCGTTCTCAAACAAATGGACGTTAACCAAGAACTGGTTGGTGGTGACTGGAACATGAATGGATTATGACTTTCCATTCAGTTGGGAATTTCATCATCCCAACTAACGATTCGGTCCATGATTTTTCAGAGGGGTTGGGTAGGTCAACCACCAAGCAGATTATCACGAAAACCATCATTAACCATATAATAACCATTAATATATATATATATATTTAATATTAACCATTATTAACCAGGTATATTAACCATATATTATTGGGGCTCAACCACCAACCGTTGGTAATTTTTGGATCATCGTAGACTGGGGGACTGGCTTTGAAAAAACCACCGGGTCGGGTCGCCTGTTTTTTTCCGGTTCTCCTGGTTCATCATGGTTAATAAGGGAAATCATCCCCTTCTCTGGCCGACCTTTTTTAAGGTTAGTGTTAAATATTCCAGATTTCCCCAGATATTTTTGGAGGTTTCCTACAAGTTTTCCTAACCCCAATGATTGGAGTCCTCGTGACCGAGGTCGAACTGCGACGGTGAGCCTCGAGACGGATAAGCAGGTGTGCTAAGTGGGCCGCCAGCTGGTACCATGGCCATCCCGGAGCTCGATTCAGCAGGGTTTCCAGAAAAATCAGTGGCTTACGATCGATGGATTCATGGAATTTTATGGTGATTCAGTGATTCATAGGGATTTAGCCAACAACAAATTATTTGATGGATTCATCTGGGTAAATTTGATCACGACCGAACCCTGTTCTCCCGAACCCTGGAATCATGGTTAACAAGGGGAAGCATCCCCAAAAGGCCTTACTATTCAGGTTAGTGAAATATCATAATTTACTCAGATTCATGGAATTGTATGGTGATTCATAGGGATTTAGCCAACAACAAATGGGATATTTATGGGAAATACATATAGTGATGTATAGTTTACCAGAGGGTACACATAGTGCCAGATGTAGGGCCTAAGGCCTGACCAGATAAGGATGGCACAGCTCAAAATTTGCAGACTCGGAAGCTCTTGGATTGCCTTGCCTCCTTTTCCATGTGCCAAAGAAGCAAGCAATGAGAAGTGATGAGATGACACGACGACTCTTTTAATTCTTTTTTTCCAAAGTGATTTTATGGCCTTTGCTATTGCGGGAACTGAACTCGAAAAACAGCCGAGTTCATCAGTGACCCAATGGGGGCCTAAGCGGAATTGCCGAAGGCATTGCCTCAGCATGATGCGTTTCTGGGTCTCACGAGGCACTTGAATATGGGGAGTTTCTACCTTGAGCTTTGGAATCTTTCGTTGTTTGTGGAAGAATCCTGCACCAGTTGATAGGTGGTAAACATCCCATTATTCATAGGATACCAACCATACTTTTGGTGGTTTCTTGGATTTCGCAACCACTTACCGTATGTTGATGTATTCTGTTGCTGTCGGTCGCCTCCCGAGCGCCTCCCGAGCCCACAGAAACGCGTCGCTGTCCACAGAAATTCGGCGCCCGCCGTGGGATGATGGCATGCGGCATCTGAAGACTGGGACAGTTTAGAGCTGTTTCAGTTGGAAGGTGCTCAGCTTATCAAATTTCAGTGGAAATGTCAAACAGTCAGATGTAGCCTCTTCAACATCCTGTGAAACAAAGTTGTGGCACATGTCAGATCCCATCAGCGTTCTGCTTCCGCGGAGCACTGAACAAAATCTCTCTTTTCCATTCTTTTCTGCCGAGTTTGGAAGTATCTTGTAGCCTTTGTTCTCTCTGATTCTGGATTTGTCAACAGCTCCAAGTAATATCAAGTAATTATGTCAAAGAAAAGCACTGCATATCTGCATTCATCAGCAGAAAAATGACGGATCTGGGATTCCAGAATGAACATACGGCACCAAGTTTTACCATTCGAACGTCATGAAGACAGCGCGAAGAAATGGGGGGAGCTGACTCACTCGCAATGGCCCTTGCGCCGCGCAGTGGGATCGACCATGGCTGTGACGTCACAGGTATCCCAGGACCAGTTCATGATCATCCGGTATCATCCATCTATTTCGATTGGGACATGTCGGACATGTTGATAGATTTTGGGGACAAATACCATCATGATACCCTCTGGTTATGTCAAATAGCTATTGAAAATGACCATTTATAGTGGATTTACCCATTGAAAATGGTGATTTTCCATAGTTATGTTAGTTTACCGTTTACCATCATGATACATCATAATACCATGAAATACCAATCTTTTGAGGAGAAGACCATACAGAATTCATCTGGTTTTGAAGGCAAACTGGACACAGTTTTGGTGACGTGAGGCTGGAGCCTGGATCGACTCTATGAAGGGCGGCCCATACAGAAGTTTTGGGTCAGCCCAGCTTGGGAGTGTTGGACGTCAAGACGTAGAGGGTTAAGGATGGTGAAGCTATGAAAATATATGAAAAATCATCAATACATTGGGATGTTCACATTTTTTTTTGGGGACGTCACTGATTTCACAGTGAAGAATGAAGTGAATATGATGATTTGAGCATGATCTGGATTTGACATCAGACATAGAGGTTCCACGTCAGAAGTGGTTCAAAACCTTGGTCATGGCTCGGTCATGACAGCAAGACTGCTACAGTACAATGTGAGTGCCAAAGATGGTGAACTATGATAGACACCTAAGCCTTCAATGAATTAATATCAATGATTCAATGATAATTAATATTTCTTGCATACCAGCAGTGGCCTACCTTAACCCAGGGGTACCTCATGTCCATCTCAGAAATCATGAAGCAAGGCCTTCGTTACGGGGCAAGGAGTAGAGTCCAGGGGCTGCGTTCAACGCTTGTTGACGATTTTTTAGGGCAGAAAAAAACACTGGGCATTATATAAGATATATAACCATCAGTAACATGTTATGATAATTCCCTATGACATATTATTAAAACCACTGGGCTATGACATTATATATAATTATAAGTAGCTAGCCATTTTTAGGGATTCTCAACCATAAGTAGCACAGCTTATTAACCTCTTTTGTTGATCAACCTATTGGGGATTCCATCAACCTTTTTTGTTGGTCATCCAGCCAGGAATCCCGTCACCACTTCCAGGGCTGCTCCATGGCCATAGTGGTCTCCATTTCTGTTTCCAGAAATGGGGGCTGCCCCCATAGCTGGATGGTGAATCTTTCCATGGGAAAATCCATCAATCAATGGACGACCCGGGGTACCCCCATGTTCCGTTTACGGACACCTCCAGTTAGATTCCTAGCAATTCCTAGCAATTCCACCATATGGTCGAAGCGGGATGTTTAGGCCCCGATTCCGGGGGAATGGCTTGATTCGATATCTGATCAGGGTATGAGTCAAAATTAGGTACCCCAATACTAGATGGTTATTACTAACTATAGACTAAGATCTGTGGTCCCCAGGTCTTTAATTTTGACCCATCACCATCAATCCTCAGCCCCTTCCGTAGCGCTTCGATGGCTCAGAACATGGACTGGGAATTTTTTCGGCATCGGCTCAGCATGAAAGTTTCGCTACCACTTGGCAGGAGCTATCCGCAGTGAAACAGTGAAACCAGGCCCGGATTTTCTCCATGGAATCCATCATGCTTTCTGGGTTGATTTTCCAATCTTAAACACTAAAACTGGCGTTCACTGAACGGAGCTGGTTTTGGATTTGTCAGATTCGCGCCGGCCTGCCATGGCTGCCAGATCAATCATGGAGTCCCCATGGAAATCCTCATCATTTTGATGAAACATGGAATTTCGATTACTCATTCCCCATGGATCCATGGCCACTGTCTGAGAAGCTACTTAGCCTAACCCCCGAGTCACGTCATCACACACCAGTCGTACTTCCTTTCAGAAGGTACGGCTGGATCCATAGGGATTACATAATATTGAAGATGGAATCATGGAAAAAATCAGCAATTTTTTCGGAATCCGAGCGCCATGCACTCGTCCGCCTCTGCGCCCTGCTTGACCCGTCGGCCGCTTCTGAAAGGCTGAGCAACCGGGGGTCACCGGGGAGAACCCGTGAGGAGCGCTGTGGAATATGGAGGTTTCAATGAGGTTTCCTGAAATGAGGCTACTGTACCTGAAAATGGAGGGTTTATAATTGAACATCCGAAAATCAGATGATCCGGGGGCACCCCCATTTTTTAGCACAACATCCCCAAACACTCCCTCAAAAGGATTCAAAAGGGACTTGGATCATCTACGGAATGAAATGTATTGAAATCTGGTAACCCCCCATTCCATTGTTTTTTTTTTGTGAATTTTCCATACATGGAAAAACTACATTTTTTTTTTTTTTTGGGGGGGCCCAATGGGTTGTATAGACATTTTACAACCCATGTATGGTAATAACCAGTCCTTCCATTTGATCCCCATCTCCCCATAAAAAAACCGCCCACCAAAAAAATGTCACCACTGTCCATCACCTCCATCGAAAAATCCCATCACTATCTAACCATTGTTTTATGGCAACATTTAAAAGGATAGGTTCTTTTTTAAAAGAGTGATAAGGTTTTTTTTTCTAAATATCTTTTTGGCAGTTACTGCTATAATCCCATCCCCGTATATAATATCAAACACCCCCGAACCCATGGTTTCGTCGGGCATTTACACATAGTCGGGACCATAGAATTATAGAATTCGGGCGTTTAATATGAAGGGCAGAAGATTGTACAAAGTGGGGCCCCCTAGATAGCTAAGTTGGTTTATAACTCCAATAACTATGGTTTATGGTACTTACAACTATAGTTACTGGGGTTTATGAACCAATTTATAACTGGGGGGCCCCACATTGTATGATCCCATTGTAATCCCATCATATCCCCATTGTATCCGAAAATGTATCCCCCAATCACTATCCAATCTTTGAGGGCAAATCACTATCCAACCATTGTAATCATACGGAATGTATTTTTGGGAATCTTACTATTAAAACTTACTTAGAGCAATCCGTTTTGTTACTATAAATTCTAAACATCTTTTTTGGGGGGTTAGTATTAGACCGTGGTCGAGAATTTACACATAGGGACCATGGAATGGGTGAGTTTATTACTAGGAGCATGGGATACCCTCCGGTTATGACTAACGGTTTGCTATAGAAAATGGCCCATTTATACTTGATTTACCTATGAAACTAGTGATTTTCCACAGCCATGTTAGTTTACCAGAGGGTAATGATTGAACCTTTTTCACCATCGGGGGTCATTTTACATCATCCCATTCACAGTACCCAATTTCATGGTTACCTCAATTGGGAATGGTTTATTGTGCTTGTCATCCATTATTATCCCACTATTATCCCATATTAATCTATATTATCCCATTAATATCCGTACTATATCAACTAAGACTATATCCAATTATTGTTGGGGTTTCCCACGTTACCCCAGTTCGAACAATGGCATGCGGTCTACCCAATAAACATTTGTTGCGAATGCACATTAGACAGAAAACCCAATGAAATAAACATCCATTGTTGGGTGCACGCTGTACCACTATTTTTATCTATTTTTCCATGTGTTAAACCTAACAATATTATGTAAATATTGGGACATATTATTAGGAAAACCCACTATTAGTAGGACAAGAATGGGATATAATATCCATATCCATGCTATTATTGTTATTATTATGATGTTTTTTAATCCAAATTTATTATTAAGTATCTATAATAATTCACAGTATAAACACACACATATATATATAATATACATAGTATTTTAATAGCCATACCGTGTGCCCCCCCATCTGTAAGGTTGTTTTTCAAACCATAGGTATTGGAATTATCATCAACCACAGTATAATCAAGTATCATAAACCTAGGTATTGGTATCATAAACCAGTAGTGTGCCCCCCCAGCTGTAAGTTTTTTTTTTTTAACCAGTTACTACAATGTGGACCCCCCCAGTTATAAATTGGTTGATAAACCCCAGTAACTATAGTTATTTGCGTACCATAAACCATAGTGAAATTGGAATTTTGTTCACCAACTTAGCTCCCTGAGGGGCCCCAGCTTGGGGGACAACTCCAGGAGGGACTGCCTTGCTGGGCCTGGACTATGAGGAAACACTGCAGGTCCAAAAAACCATGGGGATGTCAGGTATTTCACCAAAAAACGGTGGGTTTGGGGCACAGTACTGGGGAAACATGGTGATTTGAGTCTGAAACAAAGACATGTTATGGGATTTAATTGAGAAAACTTGGGATTTTTCCCTCAAAAGTCCTCCTTTTAACGAGGACATTAATGTGGATTTGGAAAGCAAAGATGTGGATTCCAGCAACGCAGAGGGATCTACAACTGAAAATGCTGGTAGATACCCCCAGCCTTGCAGATTCTACGACACCAGCAGAGGGTCGAGAACATGAAGCCGTCTGCTGCGGTGCAGCGGCAGGAGCAAGAACGAAGCTTGGCCAAGGGGAGACTACCTGTAGATTGTGGTTAGTGAGGGGAACCATCCCTAAAGTCACTATTTAGTGTCTTTGTTGACTCCTAAAGAATTCTAACAAAATCATCCCTGAAAATTCATAGTCCTTTTAATTCTACATTTCAGGACGTTTATTTCCCATTTAGTTTGTCTTAAATTGCCCGCATTGATTGCTTGACTCACCTTCCTTTGCTGATTCAGTGATGCGAAACCCAACACTGACAAGGAATTATCAGCTTTCAAAGCACTAGGTCTGCGAGGAAAGTGGAATTCCACCCATTCCTATAACAGTCGTTATCCCTAAATGTGCAAAATTGATGATTCCCACTTCTGGACTGCTGAGTTTTGGGGTCAACGTGATTCTACCAATGGACCGAGAAATCTTGTTACTTTTAGTATTGAACCATATTGAACCATTCAAGTTTAGGTACAATCATTTTGACCCATTGCATGTTTTTCCAATTTTTGGGTGCGTTCATCCAAGTTTACTCTTATTTTTGGTTTGCACTTGAAGCGCTTGTTGGTAAACCCAAGCCACTTCCACATGTCATTTTCCAACGTTGGTTGTTAAGATCACAACTACTGACATCACTACCGCATGATTGGATCAACAATAGTAATTATCAATAGTAATTATAATTTGGATGTTCCCCCACATAATATCATATAATATCATATAATATCAACTAATCACTGGTTGGTGGTTTGGAACATGAATTTTATTTTCCCCAATAGTTGGGATGATGATCCAATCTGACGAACTCATATTTTTCAGGGGGGTAGGGCTCAACCACCACTTAGATCAGCATAATCACCTCCAAAAATTGCTTCCAATTCCGGAGTCGAAATGTTGGGTCCCCGAAAATCACATAAATCTCGTTCGGTTTACAGCATCACAGAGATGGTTTGCATAGGGGGTGGTGCTTCGGTCCGGCTTCGGTTGGTTCACCAAGAAACATGGCCGTGGGTGGCCACGGCCAACAGACCCAGTTACTAGCCATCACTTCTGAGCCACTTAAATTTCTTCAAACATCATTAGATGAAATAGTCCATAGTATTAAGCAATCATTCATGTATATATTAATTATTAATAAACTCGAATTCCCATAGTATTAAGCAATCCGCAGAGATTGCTCGTATATGGCAAATCCCCAGGCTGATATTGGCAGAAGATACCTGGATACCTCGAAAATCCTCGAAACATGGCCAGCTTCATGAGGAAAAGAATCATGAATCATGAATGATTCACATATTTTTGTTTGGTTCATGAGTTTCAGACAAACCCATGTTAATAAACCCCCAAAAAAATATTGCCATCCATTAGTCCATGGGTTAATCCATGGGTGAAACCCATTAAGGGGCTAATCATGTGGTAAACCCCATAATAAATCATCCCATTAACGATCCCTTTTCGGGTGGTCCTCTTCAATCGTCCCATTGCGGAAATCACCGAAAAAATCACAAGGAGAAAGCTCTATTGGGAATGGTTTATGGCACATAGTCGTCCATTAAAAAAGGCCCATTTTGATTAATGTCATACATTAGATATCCCATTATTGGCTTTACCCCATTACTCCAGTTAGAACAATTGCTAAGTTCTTATCGAATAATGGGATAATAACAGATAATTGGATGACTTACTCCAGTTATCCAATAATGTGTTTTTTTACCAGAGAATGGGGGATTTCATGATGACAAAACAAATAATCCAGATTAGTGGGACCCACGACATTGCAGTCTGAAGACTTTTTGGTAAGTTACATCCAATTTCATAATGGGCGAATATTATTCCGTTTTTTTAGCCCATTGCTATAATAATCCAATCATGGATAATAATGGGATGATCATGGGATGATCATGGGACGATAATTATTATACAAATAAGTATATACTATAATTACTATAATCATAATCCATATTACTATCCCATATTACTATTATTATGATTATCCCATATTACTATAATAATCCAAATAAGTTACCCTCTGGTAGCTAGTGAAAATCACCATGATTAATGGGAAAATCCACTATAAATGGTCATTTTCAATAGCTATGTTAGTTTACCAGAGGGTACTCCTAATTCTTCTCGAGTATTGGATCTTAAGGCGACTTCCAGCGCCATCGTCGCTTCGTCCAGATCCGCTCGCGCTATGCACAGCCCACCAGTCCGGCACCTGCGCACAGGTGTCCGTTGGGCACACCGGGGGTCAAGTTCATGGGGTACCTTTTTTTGGGCCATGAAATGGATGGTATACCCTCTGGTTATGACTAACAGTGACTAACAGTTTGCGAACTGGAAAATGGATGAAAATTAGAAAGTTCGTGGATTTAGCCAGCTTGAAAATGGTGATTTTCCATAGTTATGTTAGTTTACCAGAGGGTAAACGTGGTTTAAGGTGGTTGGTTTAATGATGTTCGATTCTGTGAAACTTGATCTAAGAACATTTTCTTTGTGGCGTGATTATGGTTTCATGTGTTTTTTTTTTTGTTTTTAACACCCCAGCCTGGCCGAACCAGAAACCAAGTGGAGCATGAGCCAAGTTATCATCAACACATGGGGATGGAACGAACAAAAACATGGAATAGTTGGGAAAGGTTGGGTAAACCGACTGGTGAAGAGAAGTTGATGATGGTTGATGCACAGGCCCCCCCTATGTTTGTTTGCCAGAGGGTGTACATCCTGAACGCAAGGACCTAACACAGCTACCGGAGGTCGGTAGGGGGAATGCCACAGATCATCGTAGTTCAAAATTATGAAGTACCCGCAACGGTCATCGAATCTGACGAACGCACTCCATGTTTTGATCATGTTCCTATACATACATGTATCATTATCATGTATTTCTTTTCAACAACTGGGATTTCCCTCTGTTTGACTACCAATGCTGATTCCCCGAGTCATGGCAGTTCTATAGATTAATGATGATCAATGTGTTATTTTTCCCATTACAAAATGTAGATTTCCTATCACTTATGGCTGATATTCCCATAGTTTCATACTACATATTAGGTTTCCCAATGGTTACTGAATGATATTCCTATGTTCTTGTGGATTTCCCATTGGTTTCTACCGGCGAGTCCCCACGAGTCTGCAAGCGCAGTTCTGGCCGGCTGCCGGAGAGTGGCAACCGGCGAGACTTCGAGAGGCGCTTGGAGCGGATGCTGCTGCAGGCCCTCAGGGGGATGTCAGTTGATGTCGAGTTTCACTGGTGCTGTCACGATGATGAACGATGGGTTTTACCAGGGGTTTTACCGTAAGTGTTGCCCTCTCAAAATCCAGACTTCACCAGGAAAAATGGTGACTTAACCAGGGCAAATGCGGAGTTTTGTCGGTTTAACGATATGTTTGAAACCGCCAACCTGGGGTGTACAAGTACGGCTGTTGCCTTCAGACAACTGGAGGCTGATATTGCTTCTTCTCGGTAGATCAATCAACAAAGTTTGCTTGTTTTTATGTTAAATCATAGTTGGGATCGTCATGAAAAGAAGTAATAGATCAATATATATATATATATATATATATGGAATAGTATGGAATAGCAAGAGGAATGGAATCCAGCTATAGATAATAGATCGTCAAGATCCCAAGAATAGAAAGTGAGAGCAGAGATCATGCGTTAAAGAGGAATAGTATGGAATAGTAAGTTTAAATAGTTGATGGTATAGTAAGATATAGTCACCTACTTAAGTTGAAATGCCATAGCCATAGATACCCTGCCAGATTACTGGATGCGCCCCCCAAACGCGAAGGAGATTGGCATGGCCAAAGTTGAAGACCCCCAAAAACAACCAGAGATTGTGGTCATGAGCTGAGTAAAAACGATTTTGGGGTTGTGAAAACCAGCGTCTAAACCATGGTTTTTGTTTGAACAAATCCCATGATTTTTAGGTACCCAAACCCATTGTTTTTTTTAAAAAGGATTTTGGGGTACCCTCTGGTAAACCAACAGTTTGCGAACTGGAAAATGGCCCATAGAAATAGTGACTTAGTGGATTTACCCAGCTATAAAATGATAATGTGCCATCGTTTTTTGTAAACCTTTACCATTTCGGGTACCACTTGGATCACTTGGATATTTGATGAATTGACATCCCCAAGACATCCCCATCTCCTCGCCATCCAATACCCAGCGAGGACTGGGATGGTAAGGAGCAAGATGCTTGGCAGCGATAGCTGAACGATAGCTCTACAGTAGGTGGAATGGGCTGGATCCGTCAGGGAAACGATTTGGGGCCCATTGGATGTTTTCTTGGCTTATTGGTACCCGAAATGGTAAACGTTTACATAGCGAACTGGAAAGATCCACCATGTTCTAGCTGGGTAAATCCACGAACTTTCCATGGCCATTTTCAATAGCTATGTTAAATTACCGGAGGGTCATCTGATTATTAATCATTTAATCTATATTAGGAATGTACTATTGGAAAATCTATATATTAGGAATGTACTATTGGAATGTACTATTTAATCTATTCCTATTAATCCCTATGAATCCAAACACTATCTCAGAAGGTACGGCTAACCCCCGAAACGTCATCATACCCCAAACACTTCCTAGGAAGGTACGGCTGGATCCATAGGGTATATTAGGAATGTACTATTGGAATGTACTATTGGAATGTACTATTTGGTAAACGAACATAACTATGGAAAATCACCATATATAGTGGATTTTTCCATGAAAAATAGTGATTTTCCATAGTTATGTTAGTTTACCAGAGGGTGCTATTTGGTAATCGATATTAGCTTCTCAGGGCTCTAAATTGGGTTGATGTTGATGGGATTGGAGAACCCAAAAGGACCGAGCTTATGTCAGAATTTGAGATTGGTGGATATTAGGATCCTTGCTGAATGACTACAAGTAGGTGAAACATCCCGTAAGAAATCCCGAAATATAAAGGGCTTTGAATCAATGATCCCAGTTGCAAAGCTACAAATCTGAGGGACTATCCAATCAGTACCCTTTGGGTGGCAGTTGGGTTCTTCCAGGATCAACGGTGTCCCATGTACCAACTGAGGAGTCTTTCATGTTTAAAAGCAAAAAAAAACACCAGTCTGGTGTTTCTCGGCTTTCCCCAAAATTTTCCGTTGCAGATCATTCAATGAAAAATATCTTCTGTTAAAGTCACGCACAAGAATTCCATTCATTCACCAATTAATAGTTCGAAATATTAAAGTTAGTGAGTTATAGTTCGTGAAATCCCACGATTCTCATGAGAGTTTGTTGCATGGCCGTTGTATGTCGATAATGACTCATAATAATCCTAGTAATAATCCATAATGATATAACCCAGATGCTCCATGGTGCTGGAATATTTACCTACATTTACCCCAACAAAGGGCGCAAATGTACGCAGGTAAATATATGTAAATATCCCATACATGGAGCATATGGGTAATAATCCATAACTGGTTGGTGGTTTCAAACATGAATTTTATTTTCCATTTCATATATGGGATGTCATCCTTCCCATTGACGAAGTCAGAGTCATGTTTTTCAAGATGGTTATTGCACCACCAAGCAGATTAGTATTTTTCAGATGGATTAACCAACCAGATATGGATTGTTATCCCAGGTATTATGGTTTGTTGCATGGCTGTTTTATGTCCGTAATAATCCGTAATAATCCGTAA
>Ga0126342_10004333_pt1 | contig 24126 bp, 18 predicted proteins | sample Cyp1metagenome_FD_92528 | JGI IMG/M metagenome (GOLD analysis project Ga0126342, IMG submission 92528) | Coral microbial communities from Lord Howe Island, Old Settlement Bay, Australia - Cyphastrea 1 metagenome | ecosystem: Host-associated > Invertebrates > Cnidaria > Coral ...
ATATCAAAAAACAAGTTCCTAGAATCTTCCTAGGAAGGCCTCTTAAAGAATAGGAGACCGTTAAACAACAGTATACATCTTAAAAAATGAAACTGTTTTTTTTTGCCGGCCAAACTGTCCCTTGTTTTTTAAAGACATCATGTCCTCAAGTCTTTAGGCTAAATTCCCAGGAGGATGATATATCCATCAATATCCTCTACTTATTCAACCACCAGCCAGTCATCTATTGCTATGGGTGTTATGATTCACCCATGTGTTGTGTCCAACTACCGGTGATTGGAGCAATGTTTCCGATCATTGTTGCGATCATTTGGTGAACACCCTTGCTGTATCTTTCGGTGCCTGAGATCAAGAATGATCAGGCAATAAATGGTGAATGGCGACTGACAATTTAATTTTTGAAGAGAGCGGATGTTGGTCAATTTTCCTATATTTTCCAGCTTTCCTAATATTGAACCATCCATTTTCTGACAGAAATCTTGACCCATCCCCATCTGGTCAACCTACAGTCGTTGTTGTCCATCACTGAGGCCACCGACAAGACGTCCAACCTTCAAGACTGCCGGATGGTTTGCCAGTGACGCAATGCTGTTGACCTGATTGAAGAACCATCACAATCATCTGGTAAACTCAAGCATTCAGTAACCTGCAGTTATGGCAATTTATTAGTTATAATAAATGTATACATTCCATAAATGTGGTTATAAATGTTATAAGTACTTATACCTGCAAAAGGGCCATAACTGTGATTCATTGGGGAAAATGCCTTTTAGATCCTTTTAATAGTTCACTAATATTCTGATCGTAATTCACCAACCTGAATCAAAGCCATTTGGGGATTCCCCTTCCCCATCCAGTGACGTCGCAGTGAGGTCGAATGAACCTCCAATCCGGGATGATTTGTACCACTCTTTTCTGGTATTGGGATGGTTTGTTAGTGATATTGGTGGGTCTACCACATTAATGCCGTTTTTTCCATGTTTATTTTTCCAAAGAACATATAGAATGGCATTTGCCCAATCACATCCGTTTCTTTTTCCATTGTTTCATACTTCAATCTGAGGGTTTCTTAAAATGGGAGATCCCCAAGTCACCATGGGTTTCAATACGAATTCATGGTCCATGACGACTGGATGATGCAAAGGGGTACGTCCATGACTTAGGAAACATCCATATGAGGCTTTTCCATGCTTTTCCTGTAAATGTTCCCTTCAACCCACGCAGCTTGCCTTGGGTGTGGGTGTGGGGGCTGCCTTTGGTGTTGGCCCATGCACCATGGGACAATTGAGACCATCATAGCACCTGCAGGGGGCGGTTGATAGGTGGAAAAGGCGCAGAAGATTATGGAAGATCTCATCAGTCAACATGGAGGAGCTACATATTTTCCTATTTTGAAAACCTCGGCTTTGCGCCACTTTTTCTCTGTATGGTCGGGTAGCTGGCGCCCGAGTTCAAAGCCATGACGGCGAAAAAGTTGAAGTCAAACATGGTTCTAGGTCAAGACCCAACTATGGTGAACACTAAAGCAGATAAATGGATATTCACCCAGAAGAATGGTTGTATGATGTTGTATGTATATATTCTATCTACACACATCTGATTTGAAAGCGTTTGACCCAGACCAACATATCCGACATATCCGACATCCCAAGGTTGAGTTTGGCCAAGTCCCACCATCCCTTCATGAAGTACTTGCAGATCTTCGCCCTGCCATTCAGTGGCATCACCGGGGCAATCTGTGGTGCCACGCTGACCAAACCCGGTCGAACGGCGTGCGGCAGAGCAGCACGGACAACTGCGGTAGGTCGGGGGATGGCGCCGCTAATGGTCACCGGAACCTACGGCGTGGCGTAGAAAATTGGAGCCCAAATAGGGGGTCTGATGGATCAGTAACCTCTGGTAGTTTAATGTAATATAATGTAATTAGCTATGAAATATAGATGGCGCATTGAAAGTTCGATGAGTTCCGATTTGTCAAATGCTGATTTTCCGCAGTTATTTTGGTTTACTCGAGGGTGAATGACACAAACTCATACACTCTCTGCTAAGCAAATATGGGATTATTTCCCTATCGAATGTGTTTGTTTCCATCGTCAGATTTCTCCGCCACAATCCGCCACAATTTTACTACTGTTCTTCATTGAATTATCCCCATGTTTGTTGAACAAATCCCCACTTTGACCATCTTTGATCTGCCCGAAGGGCCAAATCCACCCTTTATCAATTAGCTGTATCACCATCTAAATCGCTTCCACCACCATTTTAGCGAGTTATGTCCCAAAACTTTACTATTTAGCAGTGATTAACCACGGAAGTTTGGCAAATAGTTCATGACATCACCACTTTTCGTATCCCATTCTCTCCCAACGCGGTTGATCACAATCCCCATCAAATCCTCTATCAAATTTCAATGTCTGTCGCTGAACTACTGAACTTCCCATTTAATCCCCTGTACAAATACCTTATCATCTAATCCCTAGTATGATATCCCTATGAAACCTCTTAAATCCCATTCGAAATTCACCAAAACAAATCACCAGTAAATTCACCACCTCCCATGAAAAACCCACGAAATCCCTATGAGAACCCCTTGAAACCCACGCTTTTGTGGCTAAACATGGCTAAACTCTGAAAATCCGGCCTGACCCTTGGCCTTGGCGATGCGCTGCAACTCCACAAGGGCGCTATGCGAGGCGGCCAGCTCCGCTTGGGACCTGGGAGATGGCAAAAAATTCCCCAGGTCAAATTTGATGGATTTTCCATGATTTTCCCAGATTTTCCCCAAGTCCCATGAAAACTAGGAGTTTGCAGAGTTCCAATTGATTAATTGACACTTTTTGAGGACACCAGAGGGTAATCGACATTGATCATTGATCAATTTGGGCACCGGTGCGCCTGGTGCTGCTCCAAGCACCTCGTACGATGAGACCCACGTGGGGAACTCCCACGGCAGCTTGAAATTGACCGTTCTCCTGCAATCTTTGCAGCTTCGAACTGATAAAAAATGATAACATGGAAGTCATGGAATATCACCAAGCATGTTGTTAGGTAAGTAAGTAGTTCATTGAATAGGTATAGCCTAGTATAGCAAATATAACTATATGATACTATATGATGGTATAGTTCATCCAATAGCCATGTTGTAATGTTATAATGTTAACCAATTCATGGGATATTTAAGCATCAAAATAGATACAGATTAGGATGGTTTAAGTACGAAAGATGGAGGAATTGACCTGCAGGTGGCCACGGGCCAAGTTGGAACATGGGATTAGCGGAACATGGGCGGCAAAGATTGGATTTAACAAACCATTTGATGGGTAGATAACACGATAAAATCATAGAAATAGGGAGTTAGCCAATGAGATCCAACGAGTATTGTGACCACAACCCACCCCAAATCAATTCAAGTGACCCAAAAACAGAGGGATTGGGGAGCAACAATGATCCTGGCATCACATGACCATCAAAACAGTCACGTGGCCAGACGCTTGGGATGGTCTTCCTGGTCGAAAAAAATCCCATGCCATGGCTATGCGGCGCAAGTCCCTGTGTTTTTATCGATGAATGAATCGATGACCATCCCGATTTGGGCAATCTACCCAAGTCTTGACCCCACATATACCGCGTTATAGCTATATAACATTACATAACTACACAAGTAAGGATATTCGAACGTTCCATGCCAAACTAAACTCAGTGCACTTGAAGAAAATGGTGTCCAAAGGATTTTCGAAGCAACACTCAGTGAACCAACATGAACCGACCATGTATTTTTTGACCAATGACTCAGGGATATCCCAGAATGTGGTAAACTCAATTTCATGAACCACCCCCCAAGTCATTACCATTTTTATGGGGTTCTATAAACCATCCCCAGTCATGGTAGGCGTTTATGGGAGCCAGGGGTTCCGACAATAAATCACAACAAGCATATCACCATGATATGGCCGTGGTGTGTTTGAAAATTGGTTGTCCCCCCCTTAGGTATCACCAATATATCATCATTATATCTGCCACATGAAATCACCATATGACCATTATATATCATTATATCACTTTTTTTTTTGGCTATACCGTCTATACCGTCTATACCGCCCTAGCCAAAGTAACCAAAGTAACCCACTGCCCCGGCGCTCTTCCCAGGAGGACCACAAGATGTCGGTCGCTTTCACGGGACGTGCTAAATCCAAGGCCACTGCGCGAGTCACGGCTTCTTGAACCTGGACCGACGAAGATGACAAAGATACCTTTTTTGGTCCCGAAAATGTGGCAAACATATGCGACTCATATGCGACCTTAAAGGGCAGCATTGAAAAATGATGAAAAATGTGAAGTCACTGAATATTCTAAGATACTTTGTATCGGTGCTACTTACCATGTACATATGGTTATAAATGGTTATAAATACTGGTTAGTTAAGATACTTAGAATGGGTCCGAATATGATCCCATATGGCAAATAAACACATTGATGAACCAGCAACCAGCTTGGAAAATGTGATAGTTTCCTCTCAAATGTCACCAAAGCATGGCTGGAATCAAACGTTGCCAGCGCCACTGCAGAACCAAAGTTTCCATTGATGTCGTGCATCGCCTGGGAAATCCCAGCCATGGTTGCGGAAAATGCTGGGATCATCGAACTATGGATGATTGTCCAGCCTTGATGACACCGCTTCGGGTCAATTCATTGACTCACAGCTTCAGTTTGTGAGACATGTTTGGTGAACTGAAGGGTTGACCAATGTTGACCATTAGTAGATGATTCACCTTCCCCAGTGCAAATGGGCCTGGTATCCAATACTAAACTGTCGATGGGCTGCCACCGGTGAGGTACCCAAAATTCCAATGGTACATCATCATGCTCACTATCAACATGGTAGTTTTAGGTTTTGAACCTTGATTCTTGTATTACTATGTTGATATATCCCATTATGTACCATGGTATTACTATGTATAACTATTCCCATACCATGTACCATGTCCCCATTTTTATGCTGTCAGGTTTTGAATCCGAATGCTGGATTCCTGGCTCATTCCCTGCATCAAAAAGGTCAACAAAAGCACAAGGTGGGCCCCCCAAAGGATAGCTAAATTGATTTACAACTACATCTGATGACGTATTAAGAAAACACCTGAAGCTAGTTGTAAATCCTATTTATAATTGATTCAGCCCATTTACAACCATACAAGTTACTTATTATGGCGGATATATATAATATTCATAAGCTGAACATAAACCAACATGACTCACTTTATCCCACCTGGTAGGCAAAGTAAGCGCCGTCCCAGTGTACTTAGTCACCTCCTTTGAAGCAGCCCCCTGTTTCAGCGACGGAATCTAAGACATTTGGGTATGGCTCAAAAGACAAAAACACACATTCCAAACTTGTATACATTAATATGTAATATATATAAAAATAACATATATATATATATATATATGAATAGGTATGTATACACAGTTTCAGATCCGAAACATGACCAAATTTTTTTGGTTCAATGATGCCTCATTTCTAAGATTCTTTGAACCATACCCATTTGAACAGTTTTTTTGTACTGACTGCAGAATATATTTTAGGGCATTTTAGGGACTATCATCCCTATTAAAGCCCATTAAAGTTCCGTTAAATCCCCATCAAATCCACCATTCGTCTGCAGTGTCGTGCCTCCAATTTCGAGGTCTTCCTCCAGGCTGCGAGCACCGCTCGGCGCCATGGAGGTCCGGACTGATCCGTGATCCGCGGAACGCGGCGCTGCGAATGATGCTATTCCTGGTCTAAGTTGTTTTGAAAAATGGGGTATGACAATTCAAACATATAGAAATTCATAGAAATTCTCATCCATATTTTATAGTTCATTCAAACACGGGATATTATAGAAAATGGGATATGCAAAATCCTAGCAAAAATAGTGATACATTGAACCTTTTCTATCTTTTGGGAGATTACTATGAAGATTATGAAGCTGCAAAGCAGTTGAACTGGGGATGCAACCAGTGGAGAGTTGAACATTCCCAGACGCTTCATGGATGGTTCATAGCTTCGGAGTCGGGTCAAACAGCTGCAGGCCGAACAAGTTGCTTCGAAACAATGGAACTCAAGGACTCAAGGTACAGTCTGTTTTCCCATTTTTGTTCCGGCAAACATATGTATACACAGTGTATACACATATACTATTCTTGGCGAGATATACCTATGATATACCTGTTGCTGCTGGTGCGAACTTGTCCTGAATGTTGCTGGAATCCACATGAACTGCTTGCCTTCATCCATGATTTTTCTTATTGAATATTTTGATCTTTCGCGATTGCCTTCGAGCATACCCTCCGGTAATATGGCAGTGGAAAATCCCCGAACTAAATGGAGGTTTAAAACTGGGAAAATCATCCACACATGGGACACTTTCCATTGTCACGTTTGATGTCCGGAGGGTAGCAATACCATCTGCAAACCATCTTCCCAAGAAGCTCATCATGCAGTGTTCTGCCCTGTACTGTATCCACATTACATTAGCTCGCCCCTATCCCATCCTATCCCCATGTCAAATCCACATGATGTTTGGTTCACTATGGTTCAACTAAGTTGATATACCTATATACATATTCTGCAAGCTTGCAAAGGTTCTGGGGAAACATGCCAAAATCTTCTGGTTGACTTGAATTTCACCAACTTCAATGAAGGTGATTTGGGCAAGGTTCTGAGAATACATCCTTGTACGGTGATGTCGGCAAGTGAAAAATGGCCAACCCTTGATATGCCCAAAAGAGCTGATTCTTGTCAATTTGCTCTTCTGTTCATTTTACGCTTTGTGGTCATAAACCCAATTTGTATGCGGATCAAGCCACAATGTTGGAAAAAGTACATATGGTCTCAAAACAACGGCTTTCTTTTGGCCAAAATGATGGTCAACCACGGGATCTTTTTTGGTCCCGGATCTTTGACGCAACTCCAAATAGTATCCCTGTCATTCTCTGTCCCTGTTATATATATATATTATATATATCCCCAGAAATTGCTAGTCAAATCTAAAAATTCTCAACCCCAACTGGATGAATCTGGATAAATGTCATCATTCACCAAAAAAACATTTGGAGGTTTCCTAAGTCATGGGGCTACTCCCCAAATCATCCAGTCGTCATGGATGACCATGAACTAGTACTGAAACCCATGGTGACTTGGGGATCTCCCACTTTAAGAAACTAGTATAGATTAGTTACGTATTTAAGAAAGCCCCAGTTCAATATGATTCCTCTTGAAAAAAATCACTCAAAACCGGTTTTGGGTCACGCCCCTTCCGGGACTCCCACGGTCTGCGCATGCTTCATCTCCCGTTCCTCACGCAGCTTGGCTTCTGCCTGCCCAAACCCCGGATGGGGCCCCAGTCGATAGCGTTCAGTTGAGATATGAATGATTTCTATGGATTAACTATGGTTTATGGTAGATATAACGAACTAGTTCATGGGGTGAATCTAAACCAACGAACATAATTGGGAACTCAATTCATGGGGATATAATCTCGATATTGATATACTACTGTAATATGGGGAAATCATGAAGATAACAATATATGTTCACAGTAATAATAATACATGGGGGTATACTGGGAATATATGTATATACTGTCAAACGCACAGGGATATAATGGGAATGCAACCCTCAAATAATTGATGGTGATATAATGCGGATATAATCTCTGGGAATAAAATGTACTGGCTTGGCTGAAAATAGTTAGGTTTGGCTGAAAATAGTGTTTACCACTCAAAAAAATACCTGTATACTGTAGAAGGTAGATATGTAGAAGGTAGATATCATGGAAAAATATGGAAAAACAGGTAATGTGAATATCACGGGGAAAACATCATCTATAAATCTCACCATCACTCGAGTGATGTCTCGACGTGAGGTCGTTGTTTTCCTTGTATTCGTGTATGTGACCAACCATTCGACAGGGATGTGAACATTTGACCATCAAAATAGGGGCCATGAAATAATCGCAACAATAATATTGGGAAAAAACATGATCAAATTTGGATCATGTGGATTCCAAATTCCAAAAACGTTCAATAATGATGAACCATCAAAGCTTGATCACATGGCATAGAATCAGCTTTGAGTAACTGGCCAAAAGATGAACATTTGCGGCAGCCGCCTGATTTCCATCCCCAGAACAACAGCCCGGATTCCGAATTGATTTGGTACACTCAATAAACAAACATTTTTTGTTGGGTAGGAATTCAAATACCTCCCCAAAGGGCTACGGTATAGAATTGAGTGGGATATGCTTTATGGTTCTCCAACGGGGATGGTTGGAAGACCCTCAAACTGTGAGAAACCCATGATGAAAAAACAATCCTATGATAAATCATTCAACCTATATACAATTGATGGTTATTTTGATCATCAAATCCTATTCGCCAATGATTCAATGATAGACTCTTTCACTGGATAAATGTAGCATGGAAAGACAGCAGCCAAACTAGACCGTGTGATGTGAATCTCTTGACCATCCAGAGTTTCTGACAGTTCCTCCGATGTTGCACCGCCACCAAAATGGTCTTCTGATGATTTGTGTATCCTAAGAAACTCTGTACATATCTCGAGAGATTCTTACGGTGCCCTGAGTTGTCACCGATTCCTTGTTTCCTTTCCTTGATAATCACATGTTTGATGGGTAACGGCAACATCGCGGCCATTGTGCCCATTGACGATCAGCAGGATGGGCAACCGACATGAAAAAGACTACACATGGACAGTTGAACCCATTTGGCCAAGACTGCAAATAACATCAAAACTTATGGTTTTGGTATTGAACGGTCTTGAAAAAGATCAAGAGCAACATAGTTAGGTGGTCCTGAACAAAATCGGGCGATCTTGTGGGTCCAAGCAGCCATGGCCAATCTTACATAGCGTGGTAAACCCAATAGCAAACCGATCAAATGTTTACCACCCATTTATGCTGAAATTATGATGGTTTACGAATTGGCTTTACTACATTAGTATATTTCATGGCCAATCTTAGATACCCTGCAAAAAATGACAAATTCTTAGCTGGATGTAGATAATCCCATTGATACCAACGTTTCTACCCAGTCGATTGACCCAGACTCCTGGCGAAAAAGATTCCCAGCTCAGAGGTGAGCACAAGGTGACCAGCAGTTTTTGGAGCGACAGCTGTTTTTTTCACCGACAGTTCAATCACGTTCAATATATCAACATATATCAACAACATCTATCAACAATATAGAAATCAACCATGCCATAGCTATGTTTACCGTATGTTTACCAAACGAGCCAACGAACTGCTAACGAACTGGGTTGATGCTCTCTTTGCCTCCACCGCATCTTCCTTGTACTTCGCCTTGATCGCGTTCACCTGAACCCGAAGGAGATCATAAACAAGAACAATTGGAACGATTGGGATATGGTGATTTAATCGTTGTTATGTTATTTAAGTCTATGGTTTATTGGGATATAAGTTAAGACTTATTTTACAGTTTTTTCAAGTTCATGAAGAATTGGGTTTCTATCATGAATAAGGGACATGTAAGTAATGAAGAATGAACATGTAACCAATAAATAAAGAATATGCAACCAGCTTTGTTTAATTGTTTTTTTGGGATATAGATGGGGTATGATATGAATATACAACAGGATTATGTGCAGCCAACAAAATGATACTTGGCTTTGCTTTAAACGTGGGAGGCCCCACAGACTGCATTTTTCATGGGACGAATTTTGATGAAGCATTGGACTTCTGGATTTTTGGGTACTTCCAAGTTTTTAAAAAAAATATATTTGGGTGTGCCACCTGCGAATCAAGAAAAACTGATCCAAATAAAACGCCAAATGATCATTTGAAACCTATCAATTTCCAAAAAAGCTTGATCCGAGAAACACCGTCAAATTCCTTCAACACCGTCAACACCTCCTTTTTCTCCACCCGAAATGGGATGATTTCTCCTGAACCATGGCGAATCTCACCGTGCCTCAGGTAGCACTTTGGAGATGTGGCCGTTCAAGTCCTTCAGTGCCACCTACAGCGTGCCCATGATCTTCCCCATAGAACAGGTGGATTTTCCACGAAGTCAAGTTGGATGACCCCAGGGTAGATCATACATAGATGATACATATACAGTATATATATACATATTAATATATAAAAATGATTAAACATGTATATAAATAATGACGCATGTATAATCATACTAATATACAAATAGATTGACATATCCATCAAGCATCATCTGATCATAATCAAATACCTTTTCGCTTTTCAACTGCCATCTTTCGGAGTAATGACAAACCACCGTGCTGTCGCGCTTTGGCAGCCTCAACCTGCCATTCTCCTGTGAAGCATGAGGGTGTTCACGCCTTCCAAAGCTCCCTATAACCAAATTTACAAACAGTACCATTTTCACGCATCTATTTTACTTGCTGTGTACTTGGAATGTTGAAAAAAAATGTCAGCCCAAAAATGGGGTACCGTGTACCGCAAATGTCACGGCAGTTGTATTAAGATAATTGTTATGATATACCCTCTGGTAAACTAACATAACTGTGGAAAATCACTACTTTTAGTAGGAAAATCAACTATAAATGGGCCATTTTCAATAGCCATGTTATTTTGCCGGAGGGTAAACCTCTGGATTTTGAGGCTCTACTGCATCCATCACCGGAGCCAAGGCCCTCTTGCCTGACTCTCCGCGAGTGCAGCTTCCAGCTCCTTTGCAGTGCAGAAGTCTAATTGCCAAGTGCGACTTACATCAACTTGAAACTGGCAGTTTAAGAGATTTCAGTGCAGTAAATCTGAAACTTCCAAGCGCAGAATCTAAATCATTCTAAATTCGATATGATCCGATGAGAATTTGCATCTGAAAAAGTCCTTGGTATTGCACGATACGAACTGCTGCTCCAACAACAGAAAAAAATAACCACCATCAACGGCTAAGATGCGAAGGGAAAAAAGGGACTATCACCGCAATTTCAATCTGGCAATGCCAACATGGTCACAGCCAAATGCACTGCTGTGAGTCTGATAGCCGAGGTTCATGTAAACTCTACTTGGATGTACAGTCCAGTTGGTAAGTGGGCAATTTCGCATTGTCGAACGGAGGTAAACATCCCATTTGGCAATTGTCTGAAAATCAGGATACCCCAAAACCATGTATTTTAAACCGTCGGTTTCCCCATTAAGATTGCCATTTCTGGACAAACCTGACTTTTTTCATTACTGTAATGATTTACAACATCATACTGTAAATGTTCAATCATGTAGATTACCAGGTTTAAATGTGACCATTGTATTTACCTTGACTTCTTGGTTTGAATGGAAATAAATGTTTGTTTTGCCCATATCAAGCTGCGGTAGACATCCCAAAAAAATGAGATAAACCATCACAATTCACCATCTTGTAATACGGTACATTACGGGATAGATACATCCAATAACCATCATTTACATTCATCTACGTCATAAAGTCGTGATGTGAAGTCGCGACGTAATTTTATCCATAAGAAAATCACCTGGATAATCAGGATATATCCATCAATTATTGGTTCAAATCTTCATTATTCATGATAATCCATATCCACATGGGGTAAACATCCAATTTAAAAATGGATTGGACTAGGGTTTGTTTATTATATATTATATATTTTATATTATACATATATGTATTATTATGTATTCATGTATATATGTATTGTACATATACAATCTATATACGTGTATATCTGTATATCCCATTGTTTCCCCACTATGGTTGGGTTCGTCATCCTATGTGCTCCCTATTTACTGTCGATTTTTACCCCATCAGGATTATATACCCTCAGTTTCACATGGCTATGAAAATGGCCCAGTTATAAATGGCTTACCTATTAGAAATTATGTTTTTCCATAGTTGGGTGAAAAAATCCCAGGTGGTACACCCTGCGGTAATCAGCTACATGGCAACATATGGCAACTAAAACTCCACCTACTCCGAGGATTTTCCAGCCCATGTAGCTGATGACACTGGAGAGTATCAATATCCAATCTTCCATGACTATTCCAGTAATATTCCATTATATCACCATCAGCGTCGCTGAAACCCCACTAAATCATCATTCAATCCCTTTAAAGCACCATTAAATTTCCACTAAATTTCCATTAAATCAAACATACATACTTACATACATAGGAATACATAGGAATACATAGCATAGCACAGCACAGCACAGCATTACATTACACACACATATATATAATAATGTATAATTGTATATATATATATGTATATATAAATATTCCATGATATTCCCAGTAAATCCCATTGAATCACACCTACTTCACCAGCAAATCATCATTTCTGATAGCGACACGTCCGGATTTTCTCCAAACGTCCTCCTTCAACGGCTGCAGCGTGGCATTTCTAGCCTCCGTGGCCCGATGAACCGCCTCGGACGAATTTGAGGGATTCACCATGGTAGTGTAAATTTTCCCATCATCCAATTCTATGAAACATGATTGTGAGTGTACTTATAGGCCATATCATATTGATGTATATTATATTATATTAAACTATATTAATTATAATATATTAAAGTGTATTATATTATATTATTTTGTATATTTATTATATAATATATTTTATTGAATATAATATTATTATATATTATATTATAAATTTATTTTTTATTATATCAGAATCAACAAATATATAGTATGATATATTATATGATATATTATATGATATATTATGAGATATACTATATGATATATTATATGATATGTTATATTATATTATATTATATTATATTAGATTTTATTATAGTATGTTTTATTTTATTATGTTTTATTTTACTTTATTATCATGTCATGTAATTGATTAACATTAAACACATTGAGTTGTACAAGTGGGGGCCCGTTTCCGATAGCTAAGTCGGAAAACAAACTCCAATATCTATGGTTTATGGTGGATTCATAAACGAACTAGTTCGTGGGGTTTATAAAGCAAGTTAAAATTAACTAGCAGGGCCACCTTTTAAAGGCATTTTGTTATACATTCAACTATCTATATCTATATATATGTATGTAAAGTTATATATATATATATATAGTGAATGTTCATATATGTATATTACATGCGATTATGTCAGCTGACAATTGCATTGTAGTAGTTGGAATCATCATGACTATCACCGCTGATATCAACTAAGACTTCGGCATCAATAATAATGATTTCGTATATTGTGGGTACCGGTCGTGTCGTTGAGTAGCCGCGAAATGGGATGGTCCCGCTTCCTGTTATCCCCAAGTTAAGTTGGCGAAATCCCCATGTTGCTCAAAAACCTCTCTTTGTTTGCGTTTCAACCCGTTTTCCAGTGAAGGTATTCCTCTTCTTGGATAGGAGCCCCAGTTCCATCAACTAAGCAGTCACGAATCAGGTCATGTCAAGCCAAGCTTTCATTTTAGTGGTTTGAACAGTATGGTTCACCCTTTTTCGCTGATGCTACCATCCCTTTCATCATCTATCAAGCATAATTCCTTGTGTCAAAATGCCCATGGATCAGGACCCTTGGTGAAACGTTTGTTGGATCCATTTTGGGCGCCCGAAAAAAACAGCTGACCGTCCTCCAGTTAGACGCGCCATGTCCACCAGTAAGCACAGACATTTCCCGGGTGCTTCACTTCCTTCATCTATTTTACATATCTAAAACTAATATTATATATATATGTGTGTGTTAGTCAATATGGAATGTAGATAAACTTGCCTGTTGACGTGACATATCATTACTTGTACCTGGATCTATGTTTTCATACTATGAATGGACATTTAATTCATAATACATATATATATATTTTTCACCAATCCTATGGTTTATCCTTAACATCTACACAAAACTTTCTTGGTTAAATCACCCATAGCTTCACACATACGTTATAGTTCATATAGCTCGTTTTCATATATGATATACACATAACCTACAGTACCCTCTGGCAATTTGACATAGCTATGGAAAATGGCCATGTATAGTTGATTTACCCATTAAAAATGGTGATTTTCCAGTTCGCAAACTGTTGGTTTACCAGAGGGTAACCATTCTTCACTAGCCTCAGTTGATCGTCCCTGCTTGGCTTTGTTATAGAGTTCAGCGGGTGAACGCACCATAATATTTACAACTCATTATATACTTCATTTATCATGATATATACACATAAGCTATATAAATCTAGAGAAGCGGTCAAGGCCATAGAGTATATATATAATTATATATATATGCGTAATATCTGTTAATATATATATGATTACATATATACATAGTATCTTAAATAGCTATTGTATAATCTATTAAAAAAACAGCCGGCTTCGGCTCATCGGGCTCCGTTGCGCCGCGCCTCATTGCAGGCCTCCTCCGCGGTCTCCATGAAGCTCTTCAGCGCGGCGGAGTCCTCTACCTTTCCTGACCCGTTTGAGTGTCTGAAATGGTGAGTTTAATGGGATTTCATGATGTTCATAGGATTTACCCTCTGGTAATTTAACATACTGTGGATGGAAAAAATCTCCACCAGTTGATAGGTGGTAAACATCCCATTATTTATATGGGTACCATCCAAAGTGGTGCAGGATTTCGTAACCATCCACAGTATCATGGGAATATATCATGTACATAAGATGTGATAAATCATGGGATATATCAAAGTTCCTGATATTTTCTGATATATCAGACATCAATGGTATGATAATGGGATAGTATAATGGGATTATAATGCGAATGATGAGATTTGAGAAACAAATTGGAGATATAGGGAATATGCAATTTTTTATGGAATGATAACCCCATCTATAAACAGAAAAATAGTCGTAAAGCGCTTTAAGTGTACATAAGATGGGATATGATATATACTTGGAATCTCATGGGATATAACAAACTTACTATGATTATATATTTGGTTTTCATATTTACTGTTTAAAAAATGAGCGCTACATGTGTGATATGGGGCTGTCTGAAAATGGCATATACCCTTCAAGTGGTAGCCTATTCTCAGACAAATCCATATGTGCCATGGTGAAAAAATGGTATGTGGTTTATGCTCATCCGTCCCATGCCATGGGATTTCAAACATAAGGGCTATATAAATCCCTATGAACATGGATTGATGATCATCCCCCAATATGGGAAAACAACCCATGCTTTGTCCAAAGATGTATTGAGGGGATAGCAATGATAGCAATCCCAAAAAAGCTGACATTATTTTCCTTGGAAAACTGGAAAAAGATTGAGGAAAAATCATCCAACGAATCCTAGAAACGCTGAACCCGGCATCTTTTGGTGTTTCGTCCAACTCGGAGGTGTGCCCCATCCCTATCCCCCGTGAAGAACTGGTTGGTTTTAAGTGTCCCATTAATTCTAGACTATGTTAATGAACCGCCAATGAACCAGGTAGATTAGTAATAACCTATTTCAACACATCAACATCAACTAACCATCATTTATCAACTATATCCTGACATGTTTGAAGGTTAAGACCCTCTAGTACTTTAACTAGCTATTGAAAATCAACGTTTTTGCTAGGTAAATCGTTGAACTAAATGGTCCGCGTTCGTTCATTTTCCATGACTATGTTAAATTACTGGAGAGTAGCCACATATTTCATGTACTTGTCAAAGATCTAATTGATATATCCCTTGTTGAGAACCATCATGTATCAACTATATTCCCTGCTTTTATAACCATCAAACTGTTGTTTCTTAATGGTTGATCCCCATATTTTTGATGGTTAAACCCCCAAATGATGGTGTCCTCCAAAAAATCCTCTAAAGTCCTCACCAGTAACCCCCATTAAGTCCCCATCAAAAGCCTTTAAATCACCATCAAATCCCATTCGACCGATTATAAGTCCATTATATTTCTATTACATTTCAAATCCCTTTAAATCCCTATCAAATCCCTTTCAATTTATATAAATCTATGAAATCACCATCAAAACCCATCAAATTAACTTAATTTCTATGATATTTCTATAACCTTATGCTTTATCAACTTCATAACCACCTATTTCACAACGTCTCGGAGTCCTCACCTGCCCCCTGGATCTCGATCCGCAGCTTTCGCTTCAAGGAGTGGATACCTGGTGCCGAGTGGAGAATCAGTGAACTTAGGCGATTCCATCGGGAAATATATGGAATATAAAATGATTTAAAATGAGTATACTACAATTCAATGATTATAATTTATAATGTAATTAATGTGATTATACTATGATGTGTCATTATTTATAGCTTAACATATATGTATATACTTGGTAGTATATATATATATACACACACTTACGCGCAATGGTTGGGCAAGCAGCTGGTGAATAACTTTCAAGTCCACTAGGAGTATCATGGCCGTACCAAGAGTGGTAAACAACCACAACAATCAAAATCCCATATGAAAGCGATTTAATGGACTTCAATGGCATTTATTGAGGGAATCATTAATCCTATCACTTCCCATTAGATCATTTACTGCACTTCTTTGACATGTGAAGTTCAGTTTGCCATGTTGAATCAATCGAGGATGTCGACATTGTTTGGCAAATTTCATTCATTCTATCTGGAGTCTGGAGCCATTCTGGAGGAAACTCCTGAGAATAGAAGCAAACATGGAACACCTTTACCTGAGGAGCCGAGATGTCGGCAATAGGTTCAGAGAGCATCTGAGATTGAGAAAACAGGGTTTTGCCGGAAAAAAAGGTTACCCCAAAACGCAGGGGTTTATCATCATTTTCCTCATCAAAATCCCCATTTTGCGAGATACCCCTTTTCTGGATCATCATCTTCTTGGCGGGATTCAGGTCAACTAGGTGGCCACCAACAGATAGAATATCCAAAATGTCTGGACACTATGGCAGTTTATATAATATCATTTAGGTATGGCTTACATATGATATGGCTAACAACCATTATGATATATCAAACACTAGTAATATGGCTTATCTATATTAATGACATATGATAGAATTAGATCATGGCTATTTACTTATGACATATTCAACCACTACCCATCTCCTGTGTCACAAACGCGGCCCCCACCTGACGTGAGGACGTGAAGGGCCGGCGAGGCACCACCAATTGGCGCAGCACTTCGCAGTTGAAAGGCGATGGACCAGGCGGTCTGCAACAAGTTGCCCACCTGTGGGCCGATCACTCACCGATGCACATAACTTCGTTAAGCTTTACGGGATATATATATAACTACAGTATAGTATCTTGATATCATGGGCTCATAAATCAACTTCTATCTGGGGGAGCCTCCACGACTCCGTGATAACAAAGCCAAGCAGGGACGATCAACTGAGGCTAGTGAAGAATGGTTATCCTCTGGTAAACTAACAGTTTGCGAACTGGAAAATCACCATTTTTAATGGGTAAATCAACTATAAATGGCCATTTTCCATAGCTATGTCAAATTACCAGAGGGCATAGGAACTGGGTGAAGAAAGCGACTTTGTTTCTGAAAGAGGTGACATGGCTCTGTTGACCATGAACCATCCCAGAATCCTCTAGGAGCCAACTTTAACAAATCCATCATTACTCATTGATTCACTTTTGGCTAATTAATCAGCACATTATCCCATGTATATATATATATATATTTCTAAAACATATATATATATATATGCCATATGTTATATAATGGTTATCTTAATATAATGTTTGTCTCAATATCCCATTCTATCCCCCTGCCGCCTCTGCCACACCGTCTTCGGCGTTGAGCCGGATCAGCACCTCGTATGTTTTATGCCAGTGGATGAACTGATCATTAATAAGGATGTAGATTTGGGAGGAATATATGTCATGATCATTTATGTGTATATGTATGTATATAATTGTATATATATATGTGGATGATCCGCAATTGTTTTATGTTTTTAAGGGGATGTAGATTTACTGGAGCAGTAATAATTGTAGTTGATGATCTTCAGGGATAGCAGTACAACAGCACTTCAAAACTATTTCAGAATCTGTTGGATGGAAAAACGGAATCATAAAACCTCAACTCATATTCATATATATATAATATAATGTAATATAATATAATATGATATACTATAATATAATATAACATAATATAATATGATATATTATATTATATTATATTATATATAATGTATAATATGTGTGTACATATATATATACATCTGTTTTCTTTTAACAAAACGGGAACAAACTAACAAACTGCTGCCTCCGAATCCTTGGCTTCCGGGACCCCGCACTCCATGGTCCACCGCCAAGGACCGGCACATCTCGTTGTCGTAGATCAGGCTCTGGAGCCCTGTCAGTGGCGATGCTTTCTGGACCAAAAATAGGGGCCGAAGCAAAGTGAGCAAGCATCATATCGCCTGTCTAGGGTTGAATCATATACCAAATAAAAATGGAGCTAATTTTCATAGGAAAAACTCGTCCTCCCAAGAATGAGAACCGCATTGTGGGATCCCAATATGAACAGATCCAATCATCATGTAAGACTTATGTCACGTTTTTTGGGAGAGTTGATGACTTACAAATGAATTTCACCTGGCACCTTTGGTGTCCCTATGTAGCTTGATGAGCTGCCAGTGGAGACCCGCGCTTAGCAGTCCATGTTAGCGGAGCCCTTTGCCACCTAAGATGCCACTTGCTGCAACTTCAGGTGTATATTTGTACATATTTATACCCAAGTACATGACAAATCAAGTTTAAAGATCCCTAAATCTGTAAGATCCCTAAGATCGCTATATAAATATTCCTGAGATCCCTCAGCTATCTCTATCCTTAAGACCCCTAAGATCCCAGCTGCTCCGGGCCTTTGTTTCCATGCGCCTGTGTCTGCAACAAGGCCTTCATTCGTTGCCGCGCACGTTGCTTTGCAACGCACACCGCGGCCTGGGGCGTGTGCCGCGAAGGAAAATTAGATGGGGAAATCATAGGAACATATGGGAAAACATGGGAAAACCCAACATACATGTTACATAGAGTTTTTCAATGGGAAAAACATCAATAAATGATCATAAATGTAGGTGTTTAGATGGGATACTCATCTATTTACTGGAAGTTTAGTTCGCTGGCAAAAACATCGCTGTTTGAGGATGCCTGAGGGTATGGAAATTCATGCAACATGGATCCTTCCTGGAACATCCTGTTTGAGTAATCTATGGTAATGTCATGTAGAGATGAACAGTCACTTGCACTTGGCAATAGTTCGCAATTACTAGGCCACTAGGCTCGTAAAATGATGCTGAATATTGAAACATGACACCCAAATAAATCTGAGCAATCGCCATCTGCACTTTTGAGTGCACCCATGTGCACTTGTTGTCCTTGTGAGGTGTTATCCCAATCGTCCCCTTATGTTCAGTGTCCTTTGATAGTTTTCTATAAAGGGTTGAACCGTTTTGTGCCTAGATATCTGTTGAAAAAGCCAGCAATAGTGCTTTTGAATTGGATACGTTGGATGCCCAACATATCATTATTCTTCATGATTTCATGTATACATCTATAGTATGTTCGAACTTATTGGACAGCAATATCTGCTTGTATCTATATATCTATATATATATATTTAATATATAAGTATATACATACACACACACAAGACCGCTCACCGCCGATTTATCAGCTCATTTAATCATGTTGCATCTATCCCAACTTCACATCTGTGTTTTTATTCATGTGTATATCACAACACCCGTTATGACTGTTATACGATATTGCTGCATAAATAGCCATATAGGGGTCCCCAACAAAATAGGCCCTATATGGCTATTATGATGTTGTCCCTATGATTTCCAGGTGTCTTTGGGGAGTCGCCATTTTTATAAGTGGCCGTCTTTAGGGCAACTTCCCATGACTCGACCCCTGAAAAAAAGCAATTTTTGTTGGTGAAAGAATGTGGAATCCTAATCTATTCCTGTCATACTCCATGTTTACCTTCAATTTGTTGTTGGTTTAACCCATAAAAATGCATAAAACAAAATACCGCATCTATATACAATCATTATAAATCTCCATCATTCCATCTATAGCAATCCCCAAGATCGAAAGGGTTCACATTATCACTCTTTCGCTCGGATTTTATCAAATTTTAACTTAACTTGGGGTTGCTATAGCCCAGTCATACTAATCATACCGTATCCCATGCACGTGCCGCTGGGTGACCATCGAACGATCCAGCAATGCAGCAGCTGAGAGGCTTTCGGGGCGGCTGAGCTCCTTCACCAGTTTATCCAGGACTTCAGATAGCGTTCAGTTGAGATATGGCTGTGAATTAACCATGGTTTAAGGTATATAGATATATGAATGTTTATGGTAGATATATGTAGATATAACGAACTAGTGGGGTGAATCATGGTGAATCTAAACGACCATAGGGCACCTGTCAAGCCACACTGGAGAGAATTGGACCCAACTCGATGGCTTGATCCATCTTGATCCATTGAGGCTGGGTCTTGACCAATGACCATGGATGTCACTTATGGATATCCCGACTATTCACTGGTTATATAAGGCTTGTCTATGTTGATGCTGATTTTCCAGGAGAAAGATAGAAAAAATAGAATGACAGCTAGGGATCATCATCCTAAACATGTCAAAACATCACCAAGAACATGTGCTCTATACCACCAGTTTTCGTCGTCGTCGTCGTCGTCGTCCTCGTCATCGTCCTCCTCATCGTCCTCCTCCTCCTCCTCATCATCATCATCATCCCCATTCAATGGCCACAAAACAGGGGATACTGTACACCAGATTTACTGACAAACCCATATCCCCTTTTTTTGCTGGTTGAATCAGGTTGAATCCCGATGTTTCGCTGTTAAACTTCCCTGATCCGACAATTATTGGAGTTATGTTTACCAACTTAGTTATATATATATATAATTATATATATAATATGTATATATATATAAATAATATGTATATATATATATATTATTATATATTATTATATATTATACATGTAAGATCATGTAAGTAAATCCCATATAAATCCCATCGAAACACCATTAAATCATTGGGGGTTCACCCTACTTCTCTTCGCAGTCCTCAAAACTGGCGCTTGGCAAGTGACTGAAGGCCGACTGCCGACGAAGACGCAGCTCCTTCTCCTGCACCGGAAATGTGGAAATGGCGGGGAAAATGATGGGAGATCGGGCAGAAAATAACTCAAGATAATGCATGGGGAATATTATGGGCATAACTCTTGATTTGGCGGCAAACATATGTGTGAATTTCGTCAAATAACTTGGATTCAAGAAGCATAAACAAAAAACAATCGAACAAAATTGGAGCCATTGGAGATAGACATTTCATGATATTTCTTTCAAACTTTCAAACGCCCGAGGTTTGGAGGGCGACTATATTTCGCCACCAGTCCTCCAATTCCACATCTCGTTGAGTTTTCCACTCAAACGCCGCAGTGACCTGTTTTTTTCCGACATGGTCAGTGAAGATGAACATGTGGTTGAAAGAGTCAATGGTTGAACATGGAAACTTAAGATCAATTTCAGCTTCTGGGAACTACCCAGTCAGCCAGTGGATAGAAAACCTCAAGGGATCCAGGACCTAATCCAGGACCTAACATTCGCCGTTGTATTTTGGAATAGAAAAATATGTGAGTTCATCCACCAAAAAGTATTCAAGAAAAAAATGGATAGAACATGATAGAACTCCTCCAAAATGTTCAACATCACCTTTCGAAACTGAGGTGTGATTCCAAGCCGAAACGTTTGATCCAAACTGATTCAACATGACTAAGGTTTCGAGCTCCGAAAATAGGCCCTTGATTGACATGTTTGTCGACAGGAAATCCTTCAATCAATCCCTTCCCCCTATTAAACATCCCCCAGAGAAAATGGTTTAGGAGGGGATTTGCACATCTGTGGGGGTGTTTAATACATTTTAATACTAGAGAGATGGGAATATATGCAAAACATGAATGGGTAATAGCTAAGTTCGAATGATCATTGGGCGAAGTATGGCTGAGCACTCATGTAGCTATTTAGGGGTTAAGTTTCAGTGGTGCCAGCCTAGCTGCTACTATCATCTCCCTACTGCCAGTTCCAACCCCAAAGCCTGGTTTCCTGTGAAATTGCTCATCCAACCTAGTAATTTCATGTAACCTTAACATTTAGACCTCTTTGGACCAATTCTTGACACTTATAACTTATAACATCTTATAACCCATTCTATCGATCTCCCAATAAATCACCATCGTTATTTTCCCACAAGTTCTGCCCAAAATCCCCCAACTTCCCTCCCTTCGCATCCGCGCCTTCTGTAGCCAGGCATCACCCCTTAGGGTTTCATCTGGACGTCCCTCCAGCAAACTGCTCAGCAACTGATTCACGTCTTGCCTTAGAGGATCCGCAGCGGCTGGGGGAATGTGTGGTATTTGGAGCAACGTACATGAAGCAATGTGATGTAGGGGTCCATATATTGCACCTGCATGTTTTTCACTTAAAAAAAGAATGTTTGAATGTCCCATTAAGAACCAAATGGGGGAATACTGAGATGAGTTGGGAAGTGCTGCAAATTGAAGTCAGTTCTCAGTGTATGTTAGCCAAGAACCATCGACTTGGAAAGAACTCGCAGGTGCTTTCAACGCCAACACAGGGCGCACCAAGCGATGGTCTTGGCATCTCCATCTTTGAAGGTCAACTGAATCCATCCCATCCCGAAGCTATAAAACACACATGTGTGAGTCAACAATTGTATATACACCATAGATGATTATGTCAAACAAATCTGCAACAAATATCATACTGTACCATACGAAATCATTACACAAATCCACATACTATATATATATATAGATTTATTATACTGCATCATTGGGTGTGGAATAGTTTTTGGTATTTTTTTTTGCCTCAGGTTTTGGTTTTTTTTGTTGCCTTTCCTTCCTGGTACCATTTGCCTTGTATTTGCAAGTGTTTGGAACTAGAACCTGTCATTTTGCATGGTATTTGCTACATTTTGGCATGGTCACTTTGCATTTTGCATGGTATTTGCTACATTTGGCCATGTTCGCCTTCCATTTTGCACGGTCTTTGTCACATTTTGGCATTTCAACCTCTCATTTGCATGGTATTTGCTGCATTTTGGTACTTCAAAGGTTCATGTGGGTCTCTTGAGGGTTCTTTAGCCTTTCATTAAGGGTGTCATTTAAGGTTTCATTTAGGGTTTCATTACGGGTTTATTTAGGGCTTCATTTGGGGTTTTATTTAGGGTTTCATTTAGGCTTTCTTTAAAGTTTCATTTGGCGTTTCATTTAGGGTTTCTTTACGGTTTCATTTAGGGTTTCATTTAGGTTTTCTTTAGGGTTTCAGTTTGGGTTTCATTTAGGGTCTCATTTAAGGTGTCTTTAGCGTTTCATTTAGAGTTTCTTTAGGGCTTCTTTAGGGTTTCATTTAGCGTTTCATTTATGGTTTCTTTAGGGTTTCATTTAGGGTTTCTTTAGGGTTTCAATTTAGGGTTTCAATTTAAGGTTTCATTCAGGAGTTCATTTAAGCTTTCGCTAGGGTTTCATTCCAGGGTTTCTTATCAGGATTTCTTTTCAAGATTTCTAAACGTCAAGTGGGTTCTTTTAGGGCTCCTTTAGGGTTTCATTTAGGGCTTCAATTTAGGGTTTCATTTAGGGTTTCATTAAGGGTGTCAATTTAGGGTTTCAGCTAAGGCGTCACTTAAGGTTTCATTTAGTTTTTTTTAGAGTGTTGTTTAGGGTTTCTTTGGGATGTCATTAAGGGTGTCATTTAGGGTGTCATTTAAAGTTTCTTTAGGAGATTAATTTATGGTTTCTTTAGGGTGCATTTATGGTTTCTTCAGGGTTCATTTAGGGCTTCATGTAGGGTTTCTTATCAGGATTTCTTTAGGGTTTCTTTGAGTTTCTCTCTCTAGGGTTTCATTTAGGATACAAACAGAACAGAATAAAGCACAAGACAATGAAAAACACAGAGACAGTAGAGACAGGAAGCAAAGAAGCAAAGGAGCAGGAAGTACAGCAGCAAAAACACATGACTGAAGAAAAGAAAAAGTAGAATAGTAGAAGTAGAAAGGCACAGAAGTACAAAAGCAGAGAAGCAGGGAAAACAGAGAAGCAGAAAAGCAAAGAAGCAGGAAAAG
>Ga0126342_10004334_pt1 | contig 24121 bp, 16 predicted proteins | sample Cyp1metagenome_FD_92528 | JGI IMG/M metagenome (GOLD analysis project Ga0126342, IMG submission 92528) | Coral microbial communities from Lord Howe Island, Old Settlement Bay, Australia - Cyphastrea 1 metagenome | ecosystem: Host-associated > Invertebrates > Cnidaria > Coral ...
CCACAACGGCGTGCACTTTTTCGACATCTGAACCTCCAAAAGTGGTCCGAGAATGGTGTGTTTTTAACATTTTGACTTCGAAATGTGCTTCGTGCCACAACGGCGTGCACTTTTTCGACATCTCAACTTCCAAAAGTGGTCCGAGAATGGTGTGTTTTGCACATTTTGACTTGGGAATGTGCTTCGCGCCACAACGGCGTGCACTTTTTCGACATCGCAACTTCCAAAAGTGGTCCGATGCTGAGGTGTTTTGTACATTTTGACTTCGAAATATGCTTCGCGCCACAACGGCGTACAATTTTTCATCTCTCATCTGGCCAGCTGGCTCCGCACCCGCCGCTTTAGCGAGCCTACTTTTCGACCCTCCGGAGCTTCAAATCATTGGAAAAACACAGTGTTTCGTGGCCTTCCTACCTTTTCGCGCATCTGCATCTTCTTTCTTCTGGCTCTTTCTCTTCTACCCTTCTCTCTTCTAATCTTTTCCCTTCTCTCTGCCTCTGCCCTGCTCTGCTTTTCATCTGTCCATATTGTTGGAAGTTTGACTTCTAAACTTCCTTCGATTATATATATATAATTATATATATATACGTATATATACACATAAATGCAAATAATTTCCATACATTGGTAGCTGGGAATATCATGCAATATCCCATTTCCTAGTGTTTATAATAAATATGCTTATACCATCCTATACCCCAGCAAAAACCTATTCCCCTTGCTGCTGAGCAGCAGCAGCTCACCCGTGTAGAGCTCCATAACAATACAACCCGTGGACCACAGATCCGACCGTTCGTTCCAACCTGGGCTGAGGGCACTCACCCTGAGTCTATCTTTTGGCTGAAGAAGATTGATTTCAGATAATGATGTTGATGTATGAAGGGATCCCCCAAACAAAAATCGCAGTTGGGCTGCTTCGACTTGGTACCCGGGTAGCCACCCATAGCTTGCTATATGTTGTGAATCTTGTGAATCAGGGGTTGGTCCCTCAAGCTGCTTTTGGCCACCCATGGCCCCATGGCCAGCAATTAACATTGGAGCCAAGGAGCCCATGGAGAGGATTACTTCAGGAGCACGATACTGCCTGAGCGAAAATCCAAAGGAGTGGGGCTTGATAGGGCTGGCCCGAAATGCCATCACGGAATGGGAAAGTAAGAGGGATGGTTCAAGACCATTTGCAGGAACATCTTCAACTCCAAACCAAAGATTGACAGCGATTTACATCTTGAATTCTTATCCCTCCAATATCGAAATTGAATTCGGTAAGAAAGAACACCATTGATTTTGCGCATTGATCCAGGCTCACATACAAGGAGTACTTTTATGTTCCATTGCAAAATGCTCTTTGCCCCACCACCGCCTGGTGTTGATGATGGCCGAGTGATGTTCCGACTCGTAGGTGGCATTGCCTCGGGCTGTGAAAAACATAACCGATTTATTTCACTGCCACAATTACATACACATATAGGTCTAATGTAGGTCCAACAAGTCAACAATATTGACAATAGACAAAGTAAACACACACACACACTACACATGAACAATAGATTATGAGTAGGTTTGAATATCGACAGCAAACGCATGGCGAATCTTTGATACCCAACCTCAAAGTTCTTCTTTTCCGGTCATGATTTGTTTCTTCATATTTTTTCTCCTCCAAATGGCGATCAAAACTGACCACCCACCTACCATCTATCGACATTTACCTAACCAGGCCCTCCATCTGCTGCATCTCAAAGGCACCGAAGTCGATCAACTTGATCACTGTTGAGCTGGGCCTGACCTCGGTGCGAGTGTTCCGAGCCAAGTTCATGGAATATGACATGCTCAAAAAAAGATTTAGAAGATCTTCCATTCCCATCTGAGTTTTTTAAAATATTTTTTGATGGTTTATGATTGCTTTAAGTCGTTCAGTTTGAAAACATGAACAAGAATAAACATGAATAATTATCCCATGTATTGCCACGTGTACGGTATGTATGGGCCCCAGTACCTTCACCCCTTCCCGGCCCTACAACAAGGCAGTATGCTTTTGCCGGTTTCTGAGCGAGAAAGCGTTTGTGGAATTTTTCATCAGTGAGAGACATGGCACTCACCACTTTGCCGAGACTGTCCTGACTTGCCAAAATGTTCAAGCGCTCCTCCAGCCGCTGCTGGCGATACGACAAAATGACCGGCCACTTGGCAATAAGATCCACGGCATCTTTGCTCCTGAGAAATGATTGCAGCAGCTTTACCTTACCAGTCAGATTGTTAGGCACGCTGAAACTAAGCAAATTAGGAAAAGTAGCTACTGCCTTCGCAACTTGGCTCTGTGAAAGGCCTAAGTTCAATAGCCACTGCACGGTGGGTTTCAAGTTCTGCTGAAGGCTGAGGCCAAGAATTGGTGGAAATGTGACCACTACCTTTGCAACTTGATCATGTGTCAGCCCCAAGCTCCCAAAGAAAGCCACAGTGGGCTTTAAATTCTGCTCGATGCTGTACCAAAGGATTGGAGCAAAACGGGCAACTGACTTTGCAACTTGATGTTTCGTCAGTCCCAAGTGCACAAACCACTGCACGGTGGGTTTCAAGTTCTGCTCTATGCTGAGCATGAGCATTCCAGGATGAGCACCCACTGCCTTCGCAAGTTGACTCCTTGTCAGCCCCAAGTCCTGAAACCATTGCACAGTGGGCTGCAAGTTCTGCTGGATGCTCAGGCCAAGTATTGAAGGAGACTTGGTCACTACCTTCGCAAGCTGACACTTTGTGAGTCCCAAGTCTACGAACCACTGGGCTGTAGGTTTCAACTTCTCCTCAACCCTGTACCCAAGAATTGGAGGAAAAGTCGCTATAGCCTTTGCACTTTGAGTTTTTGCCAGCCCCAGCTGAAACAGAAACTGAAGGAGTGGCTGCAAACTTTTTTCGATTGAGACTGCGCTCCCCAGCGCCCGCTTTTGCATCCGATGAATGTCTGTAGGTCGGAAACCCTTCGAACTCAAAAAAAGTGAAATCTCTTCTGCCGTGTTGCCTCTTCCCATCACTACCGCTTCACGAAACTCCAGAGCAGCTTGAGAAATGAGAAGGGGCTGCTCCTCGTCCAAATGTGCTTCCAAACTTCTTTGCACATCTGGACGCAAGGCAGCTTGAAGTCTAGGCACGGTCTCCTCTAAAGCAGCTTTCAAGGCCCCTGTGACTGACAGGTAATCCCCTTTACGCCATGACTTGATGCTTATCCAAAGAACATTTCCATCAAATTCAGTTCTGCCTGTGTGGCCGATGCGGACCACAAATGAACCGGCAGGCGCAAATTCCAGCAGGGCCGCATTCTTCTGCAAGTCCTTCTCCATACCTACCTTTGTCGCATGCCGGTAGTAGCCGTCATACTCCACAAACAGCGCTGCATCTTTTTCCTTGAGCAATCCGAAAGCTGTTAAATCCGGCTCCAAGTAGTTTCCGCCCCAACCTGCTGGCGATTTGAAGCTTCGAAACATCTCACCTATTCGCATGTTTGGCATCAGCAATTCCCCCAAAGGGGCCAACAACTCTGCCTCAGCCATGCTGCCGGCACGTTGTCGTGGCCATCCTTGCTGCCACCAAAGTGGTGGTGATCTGGGCGCCAAGCGGCCAAAACACCTCCTCCATTGCCTGCCCCAAATGCACCACTGCATGCATGCAACACTAGAGTCACAGAAGCTACTCTGCCGGGCCACCAAACCTGTCAGCAATGAGTTGTCTGATTTCGCAGAACCATTGAAAACTAGCCTTTAAGTCCCTGGTTCTATTTGCAAGTGGTGTTCGAATGTTCAAACAAAGATGGTGGCTGAAACTTTCCTTCCTTCAGCCCCGATATCTATAGACTCCTTTCGACTCCTTGAGCCATGAGTCAAAGTGCGGAACTGCAGCTCCAGGCTTCACCCACTGAAATGCCTCTTTGAGAATATCTTGAATCGGAAGATCATATTCAGAAGGCCTGTGCATCTCAACTGTAATTTGAAGTAATTTGGGGATGCCTGAAAAATCACCAGATCATCCCCTGAACAGCAGCTCTTCTGTGAGGTCAATTGGCGCCGAGCTAGACAAGTGTATGTTCTGAGTGGCGGTTCAATGCACCCAACAAACCCGACAATTGGAACCGTTCTTCCAGCGGGCGATGGAAAAATCAAAAAGATCCAAAACCACCAGGCAGTCCTTGCTATTTGGATCGATCTACTACAGTATCAACCACCCGACCCGCAACCAGCATCCTTCAGCATCCAATGGGTTCTCCCCATGTCTCCCCCAACTTCTGAACGAAACCCCTGATGGGCCCCGGCATATTCCACGCGGCTCCGGGAGGATGCGGACTTGTGCTGATTCTGCGCCTGCCAAAACTCCTGCAATGCGGTGGAAACGAGTTTGGGGAGACCTGGGGCCATAGGGGAAAAATGGTTGTGATGGGGTGGCGAAGCAATGCCAAGTACAAACAAATGGAGGAGTTGCATGCAGGGCTAGTAAACCAACAAGAAACGTTAGCAATTTTAAAACACCAAGTGCGAAATTATCTTCCAGGTTGGTGTCCTTGGGCCCCCCTCACAGACCTTTGCAAAGATTTTCGTGATAGGTTCAGAGGGATCAGAAATAGGAAAAGCCATCGAAATCACCACCCAGTTGGATATTGCATGGCATGATGCGTGCCAATTTGCCACTGGGACCCACTGGGGTAGTCAGACATTCATGGCTAATTGTGTTGGAAAGCCATCATAACATCCATTTTCTCCAGAAAACCTCCATCAAACACAGGTGAAGCGCCTCTCTTGGGAAATGGCTGGTCTCGAAGTCAGGAGAACAAAACAGCACCTGGCAGTCGGCGCCCAGGTCATTTCCAACATTTCTATTGAAGGATAGGATGATATAGGCACCTGTGATCCTGTATTCTTGCTCTAGCATGCATCATGTATATAATCCAAATGATGGCTTTAAAATGCTTTCAACATCTTCGGGGCCTTGGGGTCGCTTTATTTCCAACTTTCATTTGCATGTTAAAATCGAGGGCGTGAAGTAGGGAAAGATGAAGCTAACGAAACAACCATGCACGAGTAAGCAACCAATCCCAGAAAGGTAGATCTTATACACAAAAAGGTTAATTTCTATTCTTCCAACCTCAAAAGTATCACCTGTCACAGTACCATCATCACTTTATATTACTTTGATTGATCTAGTTCCATTGAGAGTTCCAACATATTCCAACCGCCAGATCCACTCATCTCCATCTCCCCCCATTTTGAACCATGGCCGCCACGGCGCATTTTCGAGCTTCAGATCCGTGTGCGTCAGCCGCATGTCCTCGTGGAGAAATCGCAGTGCCTCCAGGCACTGCCTGGCCACGCTCTGGATGTCCTGATACGACAGCGAACGACAGCGCGGTGTGGTGCGTTGGGTGGCTGGGTCCTTAGATATCACCTGTTTTAATGTGTTTAAGGGTCAGCTGAAAAGGTGGCCAAATAATCACAATCAACCATCCAACAAGAAGAATATCAACATACGAAAAGCAATTCCACAACGTGAATTTCTTTATCACGGCGTGCAAGTAGATTTAAACTTTGATATACCTCAACCAACCCTCAGAACGCGGTGAGGGAGCAAACCGATACAATTAGAATCCACTAAGTACACCCTATTGGGATTGCTACCCTATGGCCCTATGGCACCGGCATTGAAATGGTACCCCAAACAGACCTGAAGACGGGGGGAAGCAACATGACCTGCGAACATCGTGGATTCATGGCCCTTCTGAAGGTGAAAATGGTCACGCAGAAACCTGTAGACCAAAACCACCTCCACCCGAGGGAGGCCGGACCCCAAGAGTCAGCTTTTTCAGAGGTCCTGGATCCACATTCCGCGGTAGCGATTCTGCTTCAACAGGTCGTACAAGGACCTCCCCAGCACCTGCAACTGCCAGGGAATCACTGAGGCACCAGGAAAACATGGAAACCGTCAACCACTTGGGTAGTCGATGGCAATTAGCTGACGAATCCTAATGTCTTCAGAGCCCCTTGGTGGCCACTGGGGTCCATGATCAACCTCCTCAAAGCCGTCAAATCTTGAGTTTTGCTATGTTTTTTTTTTTGGGTAAACTTCAGGCATCAAACCTATACAGATTCAGGATCAGATGATCAAATGAAATCCTTTGGGGAAAACATGGAAAACTTGGTTTGGGTCAGGTTCAGTGTGCCATCTGCATCCATGGGGGCGCACCCCTTCCAGGCTACTGAGATTTTCCGACTCCCACGGATCCAGCTACCCTCCACGCTGTCAGGATTGATGCTTGGCGTGGCAATAGGATGCAAGCACCCTCATCAGGATGTAATCATTGGACTATTGTGGGGTAACACCTAAGTTACCAACCTGCACCTATACCTCTGATATGTTGGTCTATGCTTCTGTCGCAAAGTATTCGAAAGTCCTAGCAACAGTCAAACAATGAAATAACACACATATAATACTATAATATACTATATATATATTATATATATATATATTTATATTTATATATATATATATATAATTTACGACACACCACAAGTAGCCAAAGATTTTGCCACAGATTGTTCCATGGATCCACCCTCAAATCTTCATCCCCACCTCGCAGACCAGGCAGAAGAAGCGCTCCTCCTCCTCTTCGTGGAAGAAGGTTTCGTGCAGCCGCACCTCAGTTGCTGGGGATGCAGTCCGGCCCCGTGTGGAAACGGTGCTTGGGATTTTGGGAAAGGTCAAAGATGACGAAAACATCATGTCTTGGTGACTTGGTGTTGCTGATTTGTTGTCATTTTGGGATGTTTTGGGGTGGTCTGAATTATCGCCTTCAGCACCTCGGACCTAAGAGTTCACTGCCTTTCCCTCTGATGTTGCGCGGTCATGAACGATTTCCCAGTCTCCGAGAGATGGATCCAGTCCAATGTTGACGCATCACCATGTCTGAAAGACTGAGTCACAAGCTCAACAGTGCCCAAAAATGATCGACTAATCATCCTCGCCCCCCAAAAAAGGCTTGCCCCAGAAGCTCTTCATTTTTGAGTCCCATGGGTACGGGAGTTTGTTGAAGTAATTTTATCCAGTTGTATCTTGCATATGGCACCATGTTTGCAAGTTCTATACCTAACTCTATGTTGGTTGGTTAACCCCTCCGGTTATTACTTAGATCCCAGTTAGGTGGATAATCGACCCATATTTTCACAATTGTAAACTGGAACTATGCCACATTATTCCGCACACAGACACACACACATATACATATATATATATATATATAGATATAATAATAATATATATATATACGTTATATAATTCATTGGGCTAAAAAAACATAAAAAACTGTTCTTACCCACATTTACCTTAATTACCAACTGTGATATATCTCCCGGTAGGGGCATGAGATTCTGACATTTGCGTCCCTGAGGATGCGGGCGCAACCGCATTTGTGGCCATCCTCCAGCCTGATGTCCTGCGCAGGGAAGGTAGATCCGGCGGGCTGGGACATCCCGCATCTGTGTTACATGGTCGCTTCCATATGAAACATGAAACATGCAGTGATTTTGAATAATTGTATAGACTGTTAGCGCTAGACCCACGTATGCATAAACTTTCATTCCAGTCAGCCATACTTCAACCATCCTACCATTGAATCATGTTGAATCCACCCGTTCTCTTGCGCTGCTCGTCGCTCGTCCTTAAGGATCTCAGCTTCACGTTGCGCATTGCGCGTGTACTTCTCCACCTCGATGTGCCGCACCGCTCAGGGCCGCGGGAGGAACCAAGACCATCCTAGACCCTCATCACTGAACTCCCAAGAGATCCAAGAGGTACGTGTTCATATCACAACTACCGAAAAAGATGATTGGATATGTTTGACATGGTAATTCTCCGTTCTATCCTGGCTCTCGTACATTATTGGACAGCGGCATATCCCACCCGCCTACTGGTTGGGGGATGAATGAAGGCTAGCTGCTCCTAGCCTGGATGATGTTGATGGCCACAAGAAATAGAATAATTATATAAGCCTGTTGGCCCTGTTGCAAGTTCAAACATAACTATCTACAAGTCTCGTGGGAATATCAGAGGGCATGTAACCAAAAAAAACATGGAAGTATTGATTTGGCAAAATTCAAAGAAAGTTGGGTCTGATGCACGCCCGTCTTCCCATTTCACACGCTCCCGTGACTGTTTGTGCCGCCCCACTCCGTTGCCACAATGCCCCAGGTGCTAGCCATTGCCTCCCCATTCTTGGCTCAGCTGGTCGCTGCTGGTGATACCAAGTCACGTTGCGAATGACTTTGATGGCCACCTGTTGAGAATGGACCACTGCAGGTTGACAGCTTACCAAGACGGACCTGTTTGTGGATCCAACAGGGGCATCTGTGTGTTTGCTTTGATGATGCCATCATTTGTTTTGGGCTACAGGCTCCAGAGGTTTCATTTCAGCACATATAGCCACCTCCATCTATCTAGAAAGTTTGGAAGCCTGGATAATTATTGGACTAAACATGACTAAACATGATCTATAAGTTACTGTAAACACTTTTCCATCTTTCTTTTGGGCCTACAAGTGCTACACTACACTTTTTGAACCTCAAAGGACATGGCCATGCACCAATGTAGCCTGGCTGGCGTCCCAAAAAGGGCTGAAATCTTCAAAAAAAGCCTCCTTGTCACCTCAAATGGAACTAGGAACAATGGGTTTGGAATACTCAGTTAGCTGTATCCCCATTGAGGCCATCAAATAAGGCTTGCAATGGACAAACAACATGTTTGGGGTTCTCCTTGTAATGGTGATGGGACCACCTTGGGTTCTATTATTTTAAATAGTTTAAAATTTAACATATTTTAACATGGATCTTCCCATCCAAAGATCGCACTATTTCTGCGCCAAAAAACGTTTGTGAAATCGTTCGTCCGTCAGAACCATGGCACTAATCACTTTAGCAAGACTATCCTGCCCTGCTAGAATGTGCAAACGGTTCTCCAGCCGCTGCTGGCTGTAGGCAAGAATGAGTGGCCACTGGGCGATCAGCTCTGTGGCACCTCTGGTCGTGAGGAATGATTCGAGGAGCTTCACTTTGCAAGAACGATTGTCAATACTCAGGCCGAGAATTGACGGGAAGTCAGCGACGACTCTTGCAACCTGGCTCTTGGTCAGCCCCAAATCCAAGAACCACTGCACAGTGGGCTTGAAGTTCTGCTCGACGCTGTAGGAAAGAATTCGAGGATATCTGGCCACCGCCTTCGCGACTTGACTCCGTGTCAGCCCCAAGTCCAAAAACCAATGGATAGTTGAATCCAAGTTCTGTTCGATGCTGAGGCCTAAAATTGAAGGACAAGTGGCCACAGCCTTCACAACTTGACTCTGTGTCAGCCCCAAGTCCAAAAACCAATGGATGGTTGGATTCAAGTTCCGTTCGATGCTGTAGCCAAGAATTGGAGGATGTGTGGCCAGTGCCTTTGCAACTTGACCCTTAGTCAGCCCCAAGTCCAAAAACCAATGGACGGTGGGATTCAAGTTCCGTTCGATGCTGTAGCCAAGAATTCGAGGATATCTGGCCACTGCCTTCGCGACTTGACCCTTAGTCAGCCCCAAGTCCAACAGCCATTGCAGCCGTGGCTGTAGAGTTCTCTTGATAGATACACCCCCCCTCACTACTCGCTGCAACCGGTGAACATCGCCATGCGCGAAACCCTCTGCATTCAAATGGCTCACGATCTCGTCTGTCGTGTTTCCTTTTCCTTTGTCTATAGCTGCTTTACAAAAGTCTTGGACTGATTGGGAAGTCACATGTGAAGCCTTCTTGGCTAAATGTGCTTCCAAACATGACTGCACACTCGGACACAAGGCATGTTTAAGTCTAGGTACTGTCTCCTCTAAAGTATTCTTCAAAGCCTTCATGAGCGACAGGCGGTCCCCTCGACGCCAAGGCTTGACACGTACCCACAGAACACTTTCATTCAGTTGACTTCTGCCCTGGTGGCCGATGCGGACCACAAATGAACCTGGAGGCGCAAAGTCCAGCAGGGCCGCATTCTTCAGCAAATCCTTCTTCATGCCTTCCCTTGTCGCATGCCGATAGTACCCATCATACTCCACAAACAGTGCTGCATCTTTTTCCTTGAGCAATCCGAAAGCCGTCAAATCCGGCTCCAAAGAATGTCCACCCCATCCTGCTGGCGATTTGAAGCTCCGAAACATCTCCTCCAATGGCATGCCTGGCATCAGTAACTCCCCCAAAGGTGCTAGTAACTCCGCCTCAGCCACGCTGCCGGCACGTTGCCGGGGCCATCCTCGTTGCCACCAAAGTGGCGGTGATTTGGGCGCCAAGCGGCTGAAACGCCTCCATTGCACACCCCACAGGCACCGCAGCATGGAAGTCAAGCTAGGCCAACACCGTTGTAAAGTCACAGCCCTTGAGCCAGCCCCACACCTGTCCCTTTCTTCTGGTTGCAACAAGAGGTTCTCACAATATGTCAATATGCTTCTTAGTTGCTTAACACAGTTCAACATCTCATCAAGCCTGGTAGTATGACTCATACAGGTATATATATAAAAAGAATCAACCGACTGTTTCATTGGGCACTGCTCACTTGAGCAAACAATATTCAACATCTGCTTCTGGTCCTGTCTCAAGTGAAGGCCAGCATGGTGGCTGCCAAATACTAATAGTTCGTTACAGTCATACACTGGACTTGTAACGAGATTTCTGAACATGATCAATCTTCCGTGTTTGCCGTAGTTTCACATCCAAAATAGTCAATGAGATACGGCCTCAATCTGGCTTGGGTGTCCCCAGCCCAGTGACCCAGTGGATTCAAGTCTCTTTAATCGCGTAGGCATCAGTAGGACCCTTCTCCCTAAATAGGGATGGGATGGAGAATGATGGACAACACAATATACAAACCACATCACCCAAGAACTACATCTCAAACATTCTCAAACGCTCACACTATCTCACACTATCGTCACTATCTCAAACCTCAAAAATCACATCCAATCATGAAAACATCCATAAATTGTCCCCATTTTTCTCTCAAACCACCAGCAGTTGCCGCCTCGCCGCGGTTCCTCTCGCGGTTCGTATCCCGCGCCAGCAGCACCCGACCAAAGGTGCCGTCCCCGAGGAAGTCGTCCACCTGGGGAGGCGCCGAGGATGGGAAGGCTATGGCCGTTTCTGATGGGCATTGAAAGGTTAGAAAAAAACAGGGGTTGAACATGAGATGACATGGTCTAACATGATTTAAGATGATGTAACAGGGTTTAAGATGAGTTGACATTTTTTCCCTGTGATTTAACATTATAATAGCCGTTTATACCATGATTTGAAGATGGTTCATAACATGATTTGAGATGATTTAACATTACTAACGTTTATATAAAACGATCTAAACTGACTCAAGATGACTCAACACTATTCAAGATGTCTGTGATGATTTCAGATGATTTCATCATTGTTACCATTGGCTGGTGAGGTCGCCAGCCTTAGAAGGCCCACCTGCAGATTCCAAAGACCTTTTCTAATAGCTGGTGAGGTTAATTTTCACCCCTTAAAACAGCAATAAACAAGTTAGTACTAAACTAGTTCATCCAGTGTCTACTGTGCTCAAATGTAGGGGGTTTAACTTGACTGAAAGCTTCAAATGGGTCGATTTTTGGTTGGACAAATTATCATACCAGCCCATGTTTTGGGGGATAATGACTCCATTTTGATACGGAACCATGGGGGTGACATCGTTTTTGGCCAGGGCACGAGGTAGCGTTCGTTCTTCATCAACAGGCCACGCTTCCAACTGGCCATCAGCTGCATTAAAAAACCGACAGTTGGAACATGTTTCTGAACCCTGCAATGTGGTTCCGGGGGTACTTAAAGACACCCAAACCCCATAAATCCCCATAGAATGTTGGGATGTGTTGGGAATTGATGATTTTGGACTCGCTCGAGAGCACATCCAAACTCCATAAAACCCCAAAGAGCCACAGTGTTGGAGGACATTTTGGAACATTTCAAGGCACAGTTCCAGCTACTGGCGAATTCAGCACATCCACAATCGCCCCAAGGCCTGAAATGCTGGATCTCATCTTTCTCCTGGCAGCGATGTGCACCACTTGATGGCGCAGTGCGCAGGGTAGCTTGGCTGATCTTGCTGTTGGTGGGGAACCCAAGGTGAAACAGCAGTTTGCGTTGGAAACATAATATTGGGAACCTTCAAACCTCGGGTGTCAATCAACATGACCAACTGAAGGACTTGGAACCTTTTTTTTGCTGCAAGCCCTTGGAAACTTGATTGGAGGACTCCCGCACCGAAGAGTTTGTTTTCTGATTGTGGCAGTTGGGGGTGGTTCAAACATATTGATTACCAACATTTCATCCCTAGTGATGATCAAAATTGTGGCCTTCCGCTGGTGCGCAGTTTTTATGACTCACCACCCTCCTATCCCCACCCAATCTCTCAAGTGTATACTCCAACATCATTGTTTTTTTCAAAAAAGTGCATGATTCATGATCCAGTCAGAAAATAGATAGTAACCGTCAATCAAATCCAAGAAACTGTCATTGAACAGCAATAAACACCAATATCCAATAAACTATCAATAAACAACAACAAACATCAATCAATAATCAACACCAATATATCACCAAAAAACTATCAATCATAAACAACAATAAACATCAATAAACACCAATACATTACCAATAAACTATCAATCAACTATCAATAAACATCAATAAACAACATATAAACATCAGTAAACATCAATAAACATCATCATATGAACATGTATGCTAACACCGTGTATCATCCACACCCCTTGCTTCACCATGCCCGACCACCGCACCTTGGGCGGTGGCTTCGGGGGTTCCTCTTCGGAGCTGTAGGATGTGTACTCCTCAGGTAGTCTGCTGGTGTAACTGGTCTGATGGTCATGCAAGAGGATAAAAACATAGATATCATGTCTCCATCCATTATATTATATACCCATAAATAAATAAATATATATATATAAATAAAAATATAGATAATATCCATAAATATACCATGATAGACCTATGATATTCCTAAATATACAGATTTCTATCTAAGGTCATTGACTTGAGACAATGTTCTGGATCTGCTGGGGTAAATGAAAACCGAATTCTTACAATGATGCTGCTGATGGTATGCATGTTAAGACCAAAGAATGGTGCAAACTATTGAACGGCAACCTTGGTTGTCGATTGGAAGCGAAATCTATGCTAAACGTAGTACACGACTCTGTCTGAAACCTTCATGCCTCGGTGAAAGACTCCATACCATTGGCCAATGGGCTCATAGTCCCTAATGTACCTTTCACACCCACGTCTAAATCTGGTTGCTGGTTAATGCCCCTCCCAAATACTACTCATGATACAAAGTCAGTGGGGTCAATGATCATCATTAGTTATACTCATTAACATCCCCTAGGTTCGTTGGTTTAAATGCCCTATGTTGGTTGGTTACAACAGAGCACAGTTGTTTCAACCAAGAGTCGTCCTCATATTCCGAGTCCTCCTCGCTGTCGGTACAGGCACTCACCGAAATAACATAGCGCCGTGGCTGGCCTTTGGAAAGAGGAATGAGGGATTATCAATGGATCCCTGGATTTGATGGGGAAATGATAGTTGATAATATTGGTGAATAAGTGATAACAACGGATACTTAATGGAAGATTAGCATGTTAATGGATTATGAATGAGGGCACGATAGGACAATCATGGACTGTATTCTCCGGTGTCATAAGGCTTGGCTGGCTGGGAATTTCCACCAGGATTCATTGGTCAAGGGTGGAAAGGGGTAACCATCACGTCCCAAGGTTAAGGAGATCATCTAGTGAACAGCTGGCTAGCCCAAAACCTGTTAAGCAAGGGTTATTCTCCATGATTGGTACCCTCTGGTAAGGATTTCCCATTAAAACCACCTATGATTGGTACTTTTTGGTAAAAGTGGCCTGCCGCAAAAATCCACCATTTGGTTCAATGATTTCCCCGCCATTTGTAGGGGATTTCCCATGGCCACGTTTGAGTACCAAAGGGTAAACCAATGAAATGGCAGAACATTGAGTTTATACCTATCGTTCTTCCCATTTTCATCCTCCTTGTATCATGTTTACTCATCATTTTTAGCAGTTGTCGTCATCTGTTTCCATGTATTTAAAAAACAAATATTTGATGATCAAAAAAGAGAACTAATATCAAGGCCAACCAGATTTTTCAATTTTATCTCACATATTCTGATATCCATTATTAAAGTCCATGTGAATAGCTGGGGTTGATATCCACTTCTGGACTTTCCACCCCGCCCCATGGTCCATGGTCCGCTCCCTTCCCGGCCTTTCCGGCTGCGGCTCCGAGCCTCCGGCCGAGCCTCGCGGCCCTCACGGCCCTCACGGCCGCGGTAGCCCAGTTGACCCTTCATCCATGGCCAGGGGGTTGCGCTGCGATGTCTTTCGGGTTCTCTTGGGGTCTGTGTCTTGGTTGGATTTTGGGTTGGAGCTGAGATATGGCAGATATGGAAGGATGAGCCGACTTTTTTCGAAAGAGTCTTACTGGATCTTGAAAAATGGGATGGCTTAAGCAAGATGGCAAACATTTGTGGATGGTGCTTGAACAGTTGGCACAGTTCTTAGGGACCAAAATCAAGGCAAATCGGCGAAACAGTTGTGAGAATCTGGGGCAACCTCCCGTGGTTGGTAGCAAACGTTTTGGAAACCTGCAATGAAATCAGAAAGCTTAGTGAAGGGGCACGAATTTCCCATTTCCAGCTAGACATGTTTCATCTATTGCTCTGTCATGCCTCGAAAGCGGTATTGCTGCGGCACAATAAGCGTGATGTAAGTCTCCAAATGGATATTTATACTAGTACATGAACATAAACAAACATCATTGTACTAAGGCAGACAAGTCATTTACATTAATTTGCCACAATGTTCCCCCGATTTTAGTTAGATTTCACTTGTCCCTCCTTTTGGGGATGACTACAGCCATCAACAGAAAGCCTCCAACAGGAAGGAGCCACCCAGTTATATGTTATGTTTGTTGATTTAATAACCCCTATCTATCCATCTATCTATCTATCTATCCATCTATCTATCTAGTTAGTAGATGCATCATTGTTTCATATATCCAACAGAAATCCAACACTTAGCCTAGTGAAATGAACCGGAAGTCTTGGCAAAGAACGTGACCCCAATCCCCCAACACTCCATCTTGCATGGATAAACATGGGGCGTGACGCCTGATGAGGCCCTATTAAGGACTTGTTGTCTTCCCATCACATTACCCATTACATTATAATGTGAAACCATAAAAACCCAATGAACAATGAACACCAGCATGTTTAGGGTTTCAAATGTTCTTCAAACCATCATTTAACTATCAACCGGTGCAATGTCATACATTTTAACATCTTTCACCAACTTCAGAACTATACATTAATCATGAAACATCATAAAACGATGTTTGGCCAGAAAAAATCCCCGAACTATGCCCAGAACTTCCGCAGCATCAGCTTTTCTCCTCGACGACCGCCTGAACGGTCTTGGAGAACGGTTTTTTTCAGAGCACTCATTCCTCGGATGGCTCCTGGGTGTCGCGGCACAGAGGGTGAAGCAGGACTAAGGCCTTAAGGCCACCTCGAGGCCTCAAGGTATCATCTAATTGGATAAAAGGACAGAGGTAAAAATCCTCGTGTGGCAATCTATATATGACCTACATCTACCTACACCATCTAAGAGTAGAATTCTATGACAAAGGTTGGGATGGTTGGGAGGCAGCTCCTCAGCTGGCGCGGGCGCAGGCGCTGCGTTGTCGGCCTTGTCGTCGTCATCGTCTTCCGCCATTTCGGCGGTGACGCCGGTGACGTTGCCTTCGCTATCCTCCAAATCCTCCAAGGGCAATGGGGGGTTCCGTGGGGTACCCCAAAATGGATGGTTTATCAGGGAAAATCCTATTTAAATTATTTTAAATGGATGATTTGAGGGTAGCCCCACTCTTGGGAACCTGCAAATGGGCTCGCAGCAGCTGTTCCGTACGGTGAATGGAAGGTACGTTGGTTTTCCGACTTGTAAATGGAAAATGCAGAAATGAACGAACCTAAATTGGAGAATGTATTCAGCCTCCCTTGTTCAGGGCATTTCTTTTAGGTTAAGGGGTAAGGGGTAGCATGAAGCGGCAAATCACAGTACTCTAGTGACCTAACGAGCGTCTTTACAACATCATGTTTCACAGATTGTCCCAGCAAAACACTTGGAAATCATGACACAGTTCGCGCTTTACCCTTTGGTAGTCAAACATAGCAATGCAAAACCCACCATTTAGTTCAATGATTTTCCCAGCTATAAAACACACAATTTATAGAGGATTTTCAATTGCCACATTTGATTACCACAGGGTAAATTCATCAATATCACATCGCTATCCCATTATTGGCTCACAACTATAGGAATTAAATCATATAAAACCATATCAAACCATCTTGAAGTAAATTTCCATTGATATTCCTGTTATATAACTGGCCATTTAGTTCAGATGTTGTCCAAGTCTTCCACTTCTGCACGAGGGCTCTGGCCTTCTCTTTCTGCAGCTCTTCCACACTGGGCAGCGCTTGCTTCTCCGAGCCAGGCCTTTGGCGTCAAGGTCAAATCCCTACTTTGCGAAGGTTCATTGAGTAGCTTGGCTATGCTTACCCTCCGGTAAAGAAAACATGGCGAACCGGAAAATCGTCATTTTTGATAGGTAAATAATTGGTACACGAATGCAAATCATCCTGAGCTGGATGATTTTCCATAGCTATGTTAACCAATAACATACCATCAAACCCACCTAACTCCCCATGAATTTCCCCGTTTCTTTGGCCCCAAACTCATCCAACATGAATCCACACCCGAAAAAAAAAAAAAGTCCCCATCTGCAGAGCGACAGGGCGGTGAGCTTGTCAACACCCCAGGCCAACACATCGGCATAGGAACTCTTCACCAAGTCCTGGGGCTGAAAACCGTTGGCGACGCAGGGGAAGAATTCCAGTGATCTTTGAACGAAGCAGTTGGTAAATTTAACCAACAAAAAATAGACATCAATGGTAATATACATTATTGATGAATTGTTTCTTAGATTAACTGTATACCAACATAAATGGAATATATAGTGGATTATTAATGAATTGTTTCTTTAGATGAACTGTATATATAATGGGAAAACAATGGGAAGCGAATGAGAATTGAAGGATGATGGGATATTCATGGAATACTGATGGGGATATATTGGAACACGTTGGGAGAATGGATGGTAGATGGATGATGTCAGGGTGATCCAGCCAACACACATGGCACATGGTGATTATAAATGAATAATCTACCATCGGGTCGCCAAACATCGCCAGCCGGGAAAACCCCGATCTCCTGCACATCCTCGAAGGAAGTGTTCTCTGCGATCTGCTGGATGGCTACGGCAGCAATGCCTAGCTGGAAAGCCGTGGGCTTTTGATGGTTTTGTCCATATTTGTCCCATCAAAAATGGTGGTTTCCATGGGTTTTGCCGTAATTGTCGATTTTCCCTTCAAGCAATCCATTGACACTCCAAACTTTAGCTGGCAGTTGTGGAGATGATGTTTACCCTCTGGTAATGACTAACAGTTTGCAATTGAACATGGCCCAATCGAAATAGTGAGTTTTCCCATGAAACATGGTGATTTTCCATAGTTTCTTGTAAACGTTTACCAGAGGGTAATTGCCATGAAAAAATGTCCAAAAAGTAACAGATCCACCGATCTCCATCTTCAACTAGACGTCCCAACAAAACCCAAGGGACCCAAGGTCAGGGCAGGGTCCCAAATACCTTGGGCCCTTTCACCGGATTACTTCAAGTGTAGATCAACAGGAAACTATGGATTTTTGAGCATGGGTTTCCTAAGGTCTTCACTTCAGAACCAGTTTTGGACATCTTTATCTCTGGATAAGTTGACTCCTCTTTTCTTGTATATAGATGTTTCATTAGTTTCCCTTCAACTCTGGACGTCTTTCTTTCGTTTGTTAATGGGTGCCCTCCGGTACCCTACCCTGGAATGGAAAAGCCACACATCTAGACATTCTTGAAGAATATGGGCATGAGTCTTAACATATCTTAACATATACAAGGTGGTAACCCATAGTTAGCCAAGTTGGTGTCTATGTAAGTTGCCATCCATTTTTTTGGTGATGGTCATATCCACAGTTAGATGGGCTTATGAACCAACCTATGACTGGGAACCACCTTATAGATGATGTTCCATGTTGACGAGGTAGATCTTCTGCAGTAATAGTAATAATCATGATGATACTTTACATAATTATGTAGTTATATGGTTATACAACTATATATGTTTATACATAACTACATATAGTTATATATGTTTATATATACACATTGGGAATCTCCCCTTGCCAAGTGAGACCAAGCGACCCAAGCTGACAAATCTCACTAAGAGCATCAGCGCGTCGTCCTTTCGTTTCTCCCAGGAGTAGAAGGGCTGGAAGGAGTCCAGCAAGCCGCAGTACCTCAAGCCGGCGAGACACCTAACCATGGTGGTTTCAACGCCCTTAATATGTGGGAACAATTGAGGTAATCATCCTGGCAGTAGCTGCAACAACCTGCAAGGTTGTTGCAAAAAAAAGACAATATTACTATATTGATCTGAATGGATTGGGATGTGTAACATATATACCGTAACGATAAGACCCACTAACAATTGATGGGCCAGGGTCCGGATGAGTCCCAAGCAGTTACAGATGGGTGAAGGCCGAGAACCCCGTTCGCGATTGGAGCAGAAAAAGAGGCATTTCGGGCTGATATGAGGGACATGATTGACTGAACAAACTCGGAGTATCCTGGGGTATCCCGGAAATGCCTGCAATGGTGGTGATTTCACTATCTTTAACTATACTCCTAGCGATTAAGGCATTTTTTGGCCGGTGCCACGACTGAGTGGCCTAAAAGCACTCCTGGTCAAACGACCAAGATATTTGAGTCTTGTAGAACAGCTGGATACTTGGAGCATCATTTTACCTGGTGTATCAGCGGCAAATTGCACTTAGATGGCAATTAATTTATATCCACCACTTCAAAATGGCACAGCAGCACACACTGGGGGAACTTATTATTTATACCAGGCTTCTTGACCCCTGAGATTTGCAAGCGCCCACCAAGTGCCGGACTCATCATTCAGGTTGGGGAAGATCCAGAAATCAAAGCCTTAGAATCACCGGACAGCGAGCGATGTTCTGATCGCACACACCACCTGAACTTCTGTGGGCAACATCTCCTTTTGCAGCCCCAAAAACATAACTTCTGAAGCACCATTTCAAGTGCTGTGGATGGACTGAACCTCTATATGATGGACATGTTGCGACCTCTGCAACCTTGGAGATAGTTTTATAAATCGAACCGTCATGCCCCCAAATGTACGCAGCGTGTAATGTGCACTTGTCATAGCCATCCGTCACTAGATGCCAAGAGTAAACACATTCATATGGGGTAATCGCTCACATCGGTTTCTTGGCATAAAACCGGTTGAGACGCCAGTAAAGCTTAGAGGCAAAATTCCCAAACCAATGCAGATTCCAGACTTGCAAACCCAGCACAACAAACAGCAATGAAACTCCGACTCCCAATTCTTGCAACTTTCACATCCCGTATATATACGTACATCATAACTTGCCCACTATCACCATTTACACCCATTTACTATCATTTGCCTACCAACCACATATCCCCTCCCAACACATCCTCACCATCCCCACCATGTGGTTCCAGGGACCTATGACCCAGAACATGGTGAAGATCACCATTCGAAGGATCAGCACGCCGAAGTACAGCGTCAGAAAAATCACGCTGAGGTACCAGACTCCCACCTGCAACCAGAAATGTGGCCACTTATGTGGTTGGTTCAATGGAAAGCAGGTGGGGGTGGCCCCCAAATGTTTATTGCATGATATTGGATGATTATGTTTGTGTTTTCGCGCGGTGAATTATTAAAATGTGTGATTACGTCGTGTATGCAGCCTTGCATCCCACATCCGCATTTTCTTGCAAAAGTCTCAGAACATCTAACCTCCACCCAATTAACATAGACCCTGAAAATAACCAATTTTCAGTGGAAACTGTGGAAACTAATCTTCCAAGACCCAACTTATGGCAGGATCGAACCGTTAATCTTTATGGAGGGCCAACCTCCCCACACCAGCGCCCCCGCGGCCTTTGCCCACATGGGCCACACGGGGAACATGCAGGCGAGGAGAACCCCACCGATGATCAACGCTAGAAGGAAGTGCTGCAAGCCGGTGCCGCTCTCGTAGGTGATCACGTAGAACCTTTGGGGCCATGGCTGTTGAGCCTTACCCTCTGGTAATTCAACATAGATGTGGAAAATTACCATTTAGTTCGTCGGTTTTCTTGTTTATAAAATGGTGATTTTCCGTAGCTGTGCTAGTTTATCAGAGGGTATGTATTTTTGACTTTTCCGGACAATTTTGCACCATTCACCAACCTGGAACAACGCCCTCTTAGGGATAATCCCCCTGCCAAACATGATTTTCAGTAACGTGACAGTGAAGTCGTAATAGTTTCTTCCCCTAGAACTTTTTGAGACCCAACTATTCCTACAACTTACTACTCCCATACCACTCCCAGAAGAACCCCCAATATTATGAGAAGTTTCTGCAAAACAGAGGTCTCATCATACTCCCCAAAAGTTCTACTACTACAATTTACTAATTACATCTAACTGCTGTAATTTATCATAATTTATCTGGGGCTGCCTAAAAATTATCCCATCACTTTCTGAGTGCGGGCACCCTTCGCAATCGAAGCTCTGATTGGGAGTTCGTCCCAAACCTTGGTGGCAATCCGTCGAACGCCAAGCCCCGTGGATGGAGGGTGGGAGCCCTCTTCTGGGGCATCTGACCCAGCAGAATGCAGGTTTTTATCATCCAAAAACGGAAAAAAAGGTGGAGGTTTTATCATCCAAAAATGATCCAACATGGCGGTTGAGCATGCTTGAACCGTGCAAAATGGCGCTTAATATGACTGTTCTATCATGGGCTTTAGATGGGGGAACTGTGACTTCCCATGGCAACCAATGACCTTAGACCGTTCTTTTAAGACCCATTTGTTTCCGCGGCTTCATCTCTTTCAATGATAAACTTCCCCTATTCTTGGATGGTCAATAGCAATATCTTCATGATCAGCTCCAATTTTCCGTCACTTCCTCCATTTTTTCATGCATAATCAAACTCTGGCATTTGAAGATCATTTGTAGATGATTTATATACTTATGATCTTATGGAAAATAACTTCTTTTTCATGGCCAGATTAGATTCCCAGAGGGTAACTCCCCATTTTTCACCTGCTAAGTACGCCCCAAAAAAACCCGCCACCTTCGACCTCCGAGTGCCCGTACGGTCCGGCCACTTCTTGGGCTTCTTTTCGGAGCCGTCGTCGGATTTGGAGGTGGGGTTCAAGGGCTTGTACATTGCCTTGCGGCTTGGCAAAACATGTACCCTCTGGTTATTTAAGTTACATAGCCATGGAAAGATCCACCATTTTTAATAGGTAAAATTAGGTAAACCATCTATTTCGATTAGGGCCATGGCTTCCATGGCTATGTTAAATAACCAGATGGTACCTAGATTGGTAACTGGGTGATAATCAATGATCTAGGCAGTTAGAAGCCAGTTACTAACCCCTCAACCAATTTCGGAGGTTGTCGTAAAATGGTGACACCCTCAAATCATCCCAAATTGGACCATTTTAGAGTTGAAACAATCCCCATTGTAAAACAAAACCATAAAAAGCGAAGCTTCACATAGCTCACCCAGGGTTTCCGGCATGTTTGTCCATCATGATCCAGTGACACGGAGTGACTGCAAGAAATGACTTAGTCGGTCAATCCTTTTTGAGTCTTCTCCAACTCTGCCGAGCACCCCCTCGCTGCCTTGTAACAGAAGTTCCGGGAAATCAGCTCCTGTGGCGACGTGGGGTGTAGATCCCAGCCACATCTAGCCAGCTATGATGATCCGCTTGGGATGTCAGGGATGGTCGGGGAACATATGTAAGGCTTATGTTGCCAATGTAAGGCATATTTCGGGGAGTATTCCCACTGAAATAATACTATGTCATAGCCCTCTCCATTTTAAGTACCCGAAAGACGTAGCATATGTTTGGAAACATCACCCAAGTCCACTCCGTGACAAGCATCTACCTGAATGTGAACCCTAGGAATTGCAAGCGATTCATAACCCATGTATATATGTAATTTCTAACTGGGGATATTCCCCGAATCTGACTATGTGATTTCGTATGGGAATTACCCACTTACCAACTGGGTCCCGCCACCCCCAAGTATCATCGTAGGAATCGAAATAGTTAAATAGTTATTGTGAATTTTTAGGGGCTATCCTCTGCTAATTTAACATAGCTATTGAAATATGCAGATTTATAATTGAGTGACCTATTAAAAATCCTGATTTCCACAGCTATATCAGTTTACCAAGTAGGGTATCCATGCTTATCAGTTGGTATACGTGACTTCCCACTGACCAATTGCGAGGATCATCCCACGGTCCTTTCTTTAGTGGTGAATAAACCTGGTGGTTGTCCCCGATTTATGGGTTATAACATGTTATACTGGTTGGTGGTTTCAACCCCTATGACAAATATTAGTCAGTTGGGATGATTATTCCCAATATATGGGAAAATAACAAATGCTCCAAACCACCAATCAGTATAACATGTTATAACACGTTATAACAGGTCATAACTAACTATAACTAACGTTTATAAATGGCTGAACTAACCCCAGTGACTCACCAGTTACAAACTGGGCTGACCCCCCAAGGCCAGCCATCATCCCAGTCACCATCCCCTGGTTCCAAGGTGCATTGCCCAACTTCTCCACATCTTTGTCGCTTTCCGGCACGTTGCCTTCCTTGGGGGTTGCTGATCGAAACACCAAAAAACACAATTGGGGACAGTGGGCTGGAAATACTGTTGAAACATTCTGGCGAGTAAATTATGGTTAAAACCCAGCTATAAGTGAATATAAGTGGCGAATTATTTCAGGATATCCTCCAGCATTTACCCCTAGCAATGGAAAACCCCCCTTCGCTGGATGACCATTGAAGACCCGGATTTCCCAGCTATGTGGGACGACCAGTGGGCCATCACTTCAGAGTTCATCTATGCCATCACCTTACATTGACCTGCATCAAACCTTGTATCATCATGCAGCTTCCATCGAACATCGGGGCGATCAGTGCGTAGATGTTGTGGGAGTTGTCTCTGCCACAGCCCAGAGGATCGCTTCGTGCACTACTGAACCTGACGCTTTAAGTTCTTCACATCTTCAACCTTGCAGGTCCAAGCAGCACCAGGCAAGCCAAGCTGACAAGTCACTGGAGATGTTTCCTCCATGAGTGATGCTTAAAGGTAAGACCGTGGCTATTCTCAGCATCCACATTGCAAACGATCCCATCTGGCCCATCTGGCCTATATCCAGCACATTCCAGCAGGGTCTGACTGGATGTGTGTTGTAAGGACCTGCTTGGGGGATTATCCCATGTAGCAATTGGTTGGAAACTATCTGAAACGCCCTTGGTCCCCTGGGCTGTGCATGATCTTTTATACACGTAGTACCCCACGAGACCGGCCTGTTTCCCAAGAGGAACATGTTTCGGTTGCGTAGGAAGGTTGTTGGTTTCGCCAAGACAACATTTTTTGAAATTTGATGTGAGTTCTGCAACGCCAGCAAGCCAACAGTGTATGAAGTCAAAATGTTCAGGATGTAAATGTTCCCATCTCAACTTGGGTTTCTTAAGAGGGCCCCTTAAAGAAGGCAAGTACAGCCACCGTGGATGCGGACATCTCTTTTGTCTCCAAGCAATTTCTGGGGGAGGAACATGGTTTCATTGAAAAAAAACGTGGCTTAAAAATAAATTACTTTACTTCGAGTTATCCCCACCATGACATTTATACGTTTTGTTACTGGCAAATCTTTTGGCATTCTATCTGACGTATCTTCTGGCATTCGATCAGGCATTCTATCTGGCACTCTATCTGACATATCTTCTGGCAAA
>Ga0126342_10004335_pt1 | contig 24115 bp, 18 predicted proteins | sample Cyp1metagenome_FD_92528 | JGI IMG/M metagenome (GOLD analysis project Ga0126342, IMG submission 92528) | Coral microbial communities from Lord Howe Island, Old Settlement Bay, Australia - Cyphastrea 1 metagenome | ecosystem: Host-associated > Invertebrates > Cnidaria > Coral ...
CATTGTCTTGTCGCGTGTATGGCTGAGATACACTTCGCGTGTATGGCTGAGTTGAGTTCGCGTGTATGGCTGAGTTGATTTCGCGTGTACAGCCGAGTCAAATTCCGCGTGTATGGCTGAGTCCAATTTCGCGTGTACGGCTGAGTCACTAACCCATAAATCAGGCTATGCCCTATTTTTTGGGCAAACCCATCAAACCCATATTAATCCATATTGTTGGTTATAAATCCCATATATACATTTTGTTGGTTATAAATATCCCCCATTCCCATTATATATCCATATAATGGTTAATGAACATCCCCCATGTTTAATTGTTGCTAGATAAATCCCCATAGTATTTCCAACTTGTTATATCCCTGTTTCTTCGCTAAAAACGCATTGGTTGGTTAGTCGATTTTGTCAATCTACTTTTTGTTAGTTAACTCTCCATTCATCGATTACTATCTCAGATTGCCTCCATAAAATGGTTCGTACATTGATGGCAAATATCCGCATGTGTCATATAGCCCCATATGTTTACTGGTTCCACATATTCGCCAAAAAAAACAGTTAAATCCCACTTTTGGTTACTTACAGTTACATCAATCCATTGTAATGAATGAGTAAAATGGCTAACATAATGTTAACTAAAGTTACAATCCAATTCTTGGCAACTTAAAGTTACATTTATCTACCTTTGAATTCAGAAATATTTGGCTATGGGTCAAAATTGGGTACCCCAATAGTTAGATTGTTAATATTAAGCATCTGCTAAAATCTGCGTTCCCCACCTCGGAGTTTCTGGTCTGCCTCAGCGGCTTGCTGACGCCAGGCATCCAGCAAGGGGCTGCAAACGCTCTCCTCGCAGGCAACACAACTGTGGACCATGGTGGGCCTAAAACACACCATTTTGGTGACCCAAAACTATGGTGAAATCCTGCAAAATTGAAGGACCGGAGAACCCCATATGTCAACTTCTTCCAATAAGCACAAAACAGGTGTGAAAGTAGGATGGGAAAGGCGGAAAGAGTTGTGTGTGTGTGTGACAATTTGCGTGTGAAAGAGTTGATGTGTGAAAGAGGTGTGTGTGTGTTTTTTTCCTACACACCTGTTTTGCATCTGCAGGTACGTGCCAGCCTTCATCGAGACTTAATGTCGATGGTTCCATTGAAACGGAAGCTTCAAGGCCAGGTGAACAGCAAAAGGAAATTGGAAAATCAAAGCATCAAAACGTGCTTGGAGAAATGAAAGATCCATGAGTCACCTTCGTTCATTTCCATCTGTGTCAGCACCATGTTGCGCTGCCAAGAGATGCAGCAGCTCATTCTGTGGGTCAGCTTCAGGGATTGGGATGGCAGCAGTTGCAATCAGCTCAGTTTGAGACGGCATCGCCTTGTGCATCAGCGCCGTCACTTCTGTCAGATCAGGATGATAGGCAGGAAGGCCAAGCAGATCCGTGCGCACCAACCAAATCAGGACTGCGTTGCTCTGAAACCATTTTGGAACGGTCCACTGCGGTGTGGGTCTTTGATCATCATCTGTAATCAGCCAAGTCGCAGGGCGCGTTGCCGAGACCAGTGACGGTTGTATTTTCAGAATGGATCGGCAGTGTCCCTCCAAGTCCAGTCCCAGGTGTGCTACTCCCGCAATGGGAATGTACCCTACATGTTCAAGCCGCATGTCATGGTGTGTGAAAATTGGAATGACCAATTCAGTCTCCATCTCAATCTGGCATGTAGTTTTGGTAATGTTTCCATCTTCATCCTGATGATGTCTGTCCAGCTGCAGGCAGAGGCAGGGGGAAGCAGCCAGCAGCGCTGCCCTCATGGAATTCTCCTGAGACCAGAGGGAAATCAGTTCTGAAAAGATGCAACTACCAGTCAAATGCATGCGTCTGGAAAAACTCAAAAGGATGGGTGTGCAAGCACTGTTGGCATCCATTGGAATGAAGCCCTCATTTGTTTCAAGGCGTCTTTCCCAGCGCATGTCAAACGCGTCTGCCGCAAGCCAGGTCAGAATTTTTTGTGCACATTCAGCACAATCCTTCTGTGCCTGTGTTGGTCCCCAATCGCGCAAAATGGGAGCAAGCCAGGAAATGTCTGCCAGCACTGCGGTTTTGCTTGAGTGCTGAACTAGAAACTCTACCAGCTCTGTTCCATGCGCACCCCAAAGGTCAAAAGTCGGCCTATCCAGACAGAGCAAGGTCCAAAACAGGCAATACATTACACTGTTTACATAGCACCAATTGCGATCATTTTGCATGATGAGGCCGCAAGCATTCTTCAGCAAGGTGGCAGCCAACTCAGGCGTGTATGTCGCCCTCAGGACTCCTTCTTGGGAGAGAGCTTGGCTTGATGTTTGCCTTTGCCCTTGCCCTTCGGCTTGTGCATCATGGCCTGGAGATTGGTTGCCATCGTTGACTGTCCCAAGGAGTGGGGTTTGAGTGTTGCTCCCACTGCCATCCAGACTGCATTGTGGCAAAGTTGAAGTAGAAGCTCGTAGGCTCTGTTGTTCCGAAGGTTGATTTGCAATCTCCACGGGACTGCTTTGAGGTCCTTGTCCGACACCGCTCTCAGAGCATGGAAGCGGACCACCAGGTCTCGGTCCAGTACCATTTCCTGCAGCTCGGTCAAGTGTTGGAACATCTTCTGAGAGCTCACTGGTTGCTTCTTGTCGATCATCAACTTCTGATTGTGGGCATCCCATCTGTGAAATGGAAAGCTCTTGTCTGCTAGGATCAGCCCTTTCTGCACCGATGTTTGGTGCAGGGGCTCCGATTCTTTGCTCTCCACAATCTTGCCCGCATTGGTGTGAAGAGCCTGCAACAAGGTCAAGATGAGATGCTGACGCAAGGGTTTCATCTGGAACTTCGATGGGTTCTCCATTTGTTGTTTCCATTGGGCTGTCTCCTGAACCAGTTGATGCAATGCGCCCTGTGGGTCGGGGTTCAAAAAAAGAATGAATTGATCTGTTCTGCGCAGACTGTTCCATTCTTGATCTTGTTTGACGACCAGTTGAGCCATCAGCTGCATCATTTGCATCATTTGTCTGATCTCCTGCTGTTGTGTTGCCTGTGGACCTGCGTCCTCTGGTTGTGTGTCGCCTCTTCGAGGGGCCTTGGAGCGCCTCGGATTGGGCGCCATGTTGAGGCTCCTGTCCAGCATGGGCATGATGGCTCCAAACACCTCCCTCATCTGGTCGGTGATGCCATTGTCCCCCGTCTCCATGTTGCAGTGGGCCTCCATGCAACAGAGCGCCAAACAGCAAGGCCAGTTGAAGCAACGTCGGGCACGATCCCTTCAAATGAGACAGAGCCAAGGTGACCCGGTCATGAGCAGGCTGGTCAGGGCACATGTGAGCAGGGAGATTGAAAATCTGTCCACACAGCTGGCACTGGAAGTCATCAGGGTTCAAGGCATGAACTGTGGGCAACAGCTGTTCCATGTAAAACAAGCATGTGTTGTGGCTGCAAGCATGCTCCTCTCTGAGGTGTAGGGCCAAGTCAGAGGTACAGGGCTGGCTGCCGCAAAACAGGCAATACGTTCGAAGAAACAGCAGGAGGTCCCGGTCCTGCCAGATGTCTGCAAATTGTCTGTGCACCAATGCTTGCTCAAGTCGATACTGTGGAGCTCTGGGCAATTTGTCTGAGAAAATGGCCTGCAGCATCGTGTCCGTGATCAGCATGGGTGCAAAAGGCTCCCTATTCACCCTGTGATAGCACATTGCCAACTGCCTCAAGGGCAAGCAAACATGATGTCCACGTTTGGTCCCCAGCTGTGGGTTGCAGAAACATTGAGAGGAGAAAACAGCAGAAAGGACCATGGTCAGCCGTTTCGATTCCCTCCACAGCCTGGCATGAGAGGTCTGTAAATGTAGGGCCAGGTCGGCGGCCCTTTTGCAGCCTTTGTTGCATGCCTGGCAGACTACTGTCAATCTCAAACGAGTTGCTGCTGGGTGCAAAACCTGTTGCAATTTGCCGTCAAAACAGGCCTCAAGCCACAAGTCCTCAACCTGCTTCGTTTCTGCTGAGGCCTGGGGATTGAAAAACTGACATCTGCCCTGCACTATGTGCGATTTCAATCCAGCCATCGTCATGAATAATTGCCCGCAATGTGCGCAGGCTGATGTGTTGTCAATGGAGTCCCTGCTGCCATTGAAACTCAGGCCTTGAAGTCCATGCTCAGCTTGAAGATGTTGCACCAGGTCAGCAGTAGAAGGAAAACAAAGAAGGCAAAGTTCACAACGCTGTCGGGCCTCAGTGGTGGTGAAGTCTTCTGATGGTTCCATGCCAGCTCCATTCACCAAGAGCACTGCTATCTGTGACCATGTGGGGCAAGAGTGTGTGGCAAAAAGTGCACCGCAACAAGGGCAAGGGCTGTCTGTGCAAAACAGGTTCGTCAGCTGGATCGCCTTTGGAGGAACGTGTTCCCATAGTACTGGATGTTGGAGCCTGTAATGTTGATGAAGCTCTTGGCAACGTGAGAACTGATGGGAGCAGATCACACAGCGTGCAGCCAGATATCTGCAAATGTCTTGGGCCTGTTCAACCTTTTGCCAATCTCGTTCCTGCACAATGTGAAGCAAGCGTTCCCCAAAAGGTAGGCTCTTCAGGTGATGCAGCTCTTCCTCTGTAATGAGGCGCAGGCCTCTGGCAGCCGCATCAGAAGGATGATGTTGCATCTTGGGTTCAATGGTACCAAGGGCAGCACCTTTGCGTCCAGGGATCACTGTCTGTGAGCTGGGTCCCGCAAGAAGCTCCTGACATCCACGCTCGATGTGTGTTGTGAACATACGCCATGTAGAGAAGGTGGTCAAGCAAAACTTACATGTGGGCAACCCATCAAGTGTGAAGTCTGCAGGTTGAACAAACTGGGTTCTGTTCATGGGGAGTTCATGCGCTTGCGTGTAGTGTCGTCTGAACGCACTCACATCAGCTGTGCAGAAATTGCAGTGAGCACATTGGAAAAAAGGTTGATCCCACGCCTCAGGCAAAATGTTCAAAGGTGTCTCCACTGCTGGTGTGTCCTGCAATTGTTCCAGGAGGCGTACAAGGTCTGGAAGATGTGGCCATGTGATTGAATGTGCAAGGTCATGGGGCAGCAAAATCATCTGTCTGTTTTGCAGGGTCCTCAGCAGTGCAATTGCTGTGCCATGCAAAAGTTGCGCCGGTGCCGGGATGTTCAGTCTTGAAAAAGCTGTTGAATTGGTTCTGTGTGTCACATAGGCATGATCATGCAGAACTCGTCGCATCATGACTGTCATCTGAGTGATAGCCTGTTTCAATCCATGTGGTGTCATTCCAGTAGCAAAAATGCCGTAACTGAAGATAGGATAAATGCAGGTTTTCCACAGTTGAAAACGTTGTGAGAGAGCCAAGTTGTGTTTTCCCGTGAGCCACCGCTGCAGTCTGCGAAAGCCAACATGCATCAGCTTAAGTCGATGTCTGATGCTGCTGTCTTCAAAACTGCCATATGAAATGATCACGCCCAAATACTTTGTGCTCTTGCAAATGGGTATGTGAATTTCTGCACCGCCAGGAACGTGTATTTTCAAACTGTCACCATTGTGATCGTGCCGCACAAAACGGGATCGAGCAGTCTTGCTCAAAGGTCCGCGCAGTTCAAGCAGTGCCGCAGATTTGCCAGGGTTGACTGCCATGTCCAATGATTGCATTGTTGAAAAAAGAATGCCAAGGGTTTGTTGAAAATGGCAAAACTCTTCCATGCAAGTAAAGGATGAGCCAATATGACAATCGTCAGCGTAAATTGTGATGCAAGATTGGATCCAGCTTAGGGGGACATGCTCATTCAAATCATGTAAGAGGAGGACCATAAAACTGTTCCACAACCCTGGGGCAGCCTTACATCCCTGCCGCACTCCACGGCCAATCGGGATTTGGGCAGTGGCCATGTCATGCTGCACAAAGTAGTCTGTTTCTTCATGCCAGTAGGCCAACAGCTGGATGATCTCTTCTCTGATCTGAAGCTCATGAAGACGCTGGAAAAGTTTGACACGATTGACTCCATCAAATGCCCTTTGCAAGTCGATGCAGAGCTGAGCTCCTCCATACAGACTAACTTTGGGTGCACCGGCTGCTCTGGCGTGAGGCGTCGAGCGGCACATGCTAATTAGCTGTCTGACTTCAAGGCAATGCTGGCTAACCCTCCTAATGGCTTCTAAAGTAGAACGATGTTCCATGTAGGACCAAATAGGATACTGAATCATATGACTCCTAGCATCTTGCATAGCCAAATGGATAAGCAGTCCAATCACCGCCTTACCTACTGGTTCCTGGAGTGCCAGGGGGCGAAGATGCAGGGGGGTCACAGGAGGCTTCAGGGGTTTTGGGATGAGAAAAAGCCAGCCATGACGCCAAGCGTCTGGTATGATTGGTGGAGTTTGACTCCACCACTGTTGCAAAAGGTCAAACAGCATTGGTGCAAGGGTGGGAGCTAGTTGACGCCAAACCATGCCAGGGGCAAAAGGTTTGGCCGTAGCTTTGGTCACAGGTATCATTGCTAGGGCCCTCTCTAACTGTTGCACTGAAAAGGGGACTCCTGGTGGCCGTTCAAACCGCAAATCAAGATGTCTGGGTCCATGCCATGTGTCTGTCACAAACTGATTGATGATGGCAGCACTCTCAATTGGTGTGGCCAGATGGCCTTGTGAATTTCGGATCTGGATCTGTTTTCTTGGTTGTTTGGGGGCAAAACGGTTGATCACATGAAATAATTTATGAGTGTCATGATTGGCAGCGGCTGTGGCTGCAGTTGCAACAACCTCCTCAAATTGCTGGTTTCGAATCACCCTGGATTGATGTTTATGAAAGCATTTCAACAATGCAAAGCGTGAAGCATGAAACCAAACTTTAAAAACATTGTGCAACGTGACAACATGAGCTTTCAGCATGGCTCTCCTGTGCTCCCACTTATTCAGGATGGTGCCCATCGCAGCTTGCCACGGTGATGCTGACTTTGTCATCGTTCCTCTTGGAAAGAAATTTGAAAAGGAGTGCAGCATCGCGCAATGCATGTTGTGCAATGAGTCATTGACATCCCGGGGAGAACTCAGGTGTGCCAGTAGCAGTTGCTGAGAAGCTTCTGTGAATGCCTGCCACGTATCTGATTGTGTCAGGTACGCCTGTCTGCCAATCTGTCTCTGCTGCATGGTCACACCCTGGATCTTGCAAGAGCTATTATCTGGGATCCAGTACTTGGCAATGGTAGTCAAGAGAGGCGCATGCCCCACTGCTGTTTGGTTCAGGAAAGGGGAGTGCCACAAATATTTCACATTCTTGGCCTCGCCATCAGCGTAAAATTGTCGAACGCAGATGTAATCAATCCTGCTAGCTTGTTCACAGTGCACATATGTAGGGCCTGCAGAGGCTGACCATGAATTGAGCACTGTCAGAGCATTGTCCCGCAGGATCTGCAAAAATTTGTGAAAGTCCCCATGTGTGGTTCCAGTGATGTAGTGGCCACGCCAAGCAAACTTAGAGATTCCAACACATCCAGGAGAGGCAGAGACAGAGCAGTTAAAATCCCCAGCTAAAATGAGGCAGTTCCTGTTGGGTAAACCCGCCAGTACATGCGCCAATAGGGTCCACCACTGATCCCTAGCCTGTTTACAGCTTCTTGTCGCTTGAAACGTGTGCTGGTAGCACGCCACCAGATCAATCGCTCTGGGCTGAAGCTGTAAGCGTACATGAACCAGGCGGCCACTGTCATGAACCTGCCATCTGATGTGGGACATCTGGCAAATCTTCTTGGAGATAAGAATAAGTATTCCTTTGCCCCGGTTGCCCTCTTCCCCTGAATGGATGTGGTGCCAATGCTGGTCAGTCCAATGTGAGTCAAAAGAAAGCCGGGTTTCAACAATGATTCCAATGTCAACACAATTCATCACCAGCCAAGCCTTGACCTCATCCAGTGTATGTGAGGCCAGGCCTCCACTGTTCCATTGCCAGAAGGAAAAACGCCCTTTGTTTCCATGTTTGGAATTGCATTTTTCCCAGTCAGCTCGCAAGCCAGGTGTGAGTGCGGGGGCAGGAGTAGCGTCAGCAAGCCTGCAGCCCATGCGCTCAAAAGCATCCGAAGAATAATGCTTCCCTCGATACCAAGCAGAACCCACACTCAATGACCGTCTGTATGCCCGAAGAAGGCTTCTTTTCTCCACCTTGGATCTTCCAATGATTGCTGTTGCTGGCCCTCCTGGTGTGCGGTTGCACATTGGAGGCTGCATGCCATGTCGCTTTGTCCACTGAATTGTATCACCAGTAGAGGAAAGGTGGACTTCCGTGTCTCCCATGGCTGAGACACTACCCTCGCCCCAACAGTTCAGCTTGTAGTAGAGAACACAAAGAGCCAGGAAAAAGAGCAAAAAGCCAAAGACCCGGTTTGATCGCGCCGAACTGCGTCTGGAATTGGGACCAGACCTGCACGAGCCCGTAGGTCGAAACGCGCCAAGTTTCCAGGTTTCAATGCAATGCCGCTGAAAGTTCAAATAGGTGGTGGTGGTTTGTCCAAGGGAAATCAGCCACTTAAGGGCAACGTTGGCCAGCAGAAGTGCGCAGATTCCCAGAAAAAAGATGTGCCAATGCGCCTGAAATATAAACTCTTGAAAAATCGTAAATAGATTGCAGTGAAAACAGTCTTGTAAGCAGCTTTGGCCAGTCAGTTTAAGGGAGCCAACCCCTGATGTTGCAACCAGCAAAGTGGTTCTGAGGAGTTGAAAAACTGTGTAGTGTTTCTTGCCTGTATGAAAAAGCCAAGCGCCCAGAGGCCAGTCAGTGTAAGGGAGCCAACCCCTCTGTGATACCAGTGCTGGGACAATCAGTTTGGAAGCCCACTCCACCGTGTGTCGAAAACTCTGTGCTGCTACCAGTGAATTCTCAAGGAAATGAATGAAATCACCAAAAATCAATCCGGGCCAGTGAGTCAGGTGAAAAGGGAGCCCACCCCTGAAATTACCGTCAAGTGCACTGTAGAGAATTAGCCAGAAAGTCGCAGGGAATTGAACAGTGGCAAAAGCACTCAATATCCGAGCTGCAGGATGGCAAGGATGAAGTGCACTGTCAGCCTTCTGCAACCAGTCAGGGTGTAGAAGGACAGCCTCTGAAATTCGATGCAATGAAATATTGGCCAGCACGCTTAACTGTGTAAAATCCACTTGTCTGGGCCAGTGAGTTCTCAGAGGGAGCCCACCCCTGTTTGTATCCTCCAGAAAAACAATGGAAGTGCAATACCAAACAGCTGCAGCCCACTCACCACAGAAATTCCGGGAAAAAGGTCTGCAAATTAATGTGGAAACACGGCCAGTCAGAAAAAGGGAGCCGACCCCTTTAAAATCCTCTTGCTCTGTATGCCAAAAAGAAATGTGTTGTAATCCCTGAGGCCAGGTAAGTTCAGACAGCTCACCTTCGTCCTGAAAAACCAGCCAAAATTTTGAATTGCCACCTGGATCAAAAAACTGTTCGTGTGGGCCTCGTTGCAAGGACCAAGTGCGCCACGCGTGCTGCTGGACACTTATTGACCCAAAAGGAACCTTCTGGCCAGAAACACGTCGCTGGGAGCCAACCCCACAGAATTTGGTTCCTGGATCAAGCACAGTGATCGTCAGCCAGCACCACGCAGTGATCCAGCAAGGCACCAGAAAGCGCGTCGTAATTGAGCTTCAGTTGTGCTCAAAATAGGCACAAATCAAACAAAATGATCAGGGTTGAAACCAAAGAAATCTGAGCCCCTGCAGGCAAATCACACGCGCACGGCAACGAAATGAGGCAAATGGCAAAAGGGAATGAAAGAGCGACAAACCACCGCACCTAAGGCACCGCAAAAGAAAACCCTCTCCGCTGATGAAGAAACTTGAGCGCCACTCTCGTGGTGGCAGAGGGGCTTGTGTGTGTGTGTGTTTGTGTGTGTGTGTGAAAGAGTTGTGTGTGGAAGTTGGTGTGTTCAGTCTGTGCGTGAAAGAGATATGTGTGACGAAGTTGCGTGTGAAAGAGTTGTGTGTGAAAGGTTGTACGTGAAAGAGTTGTATATGGATATAGCATGTTATATATATATATATAAGTTAGCTTCCATTGTCCAGAATTTCTAAAAATCAAAGTGTAAGTCCAGGTTTCACCCGTGATCTGCACATATACCTTGAGTTTTTGATTAAAAAACATGTTTGCTTTGATATCTTTACGAGCATCCAAAACAGAGGTCGGGAACGGAAAGAAGGAGAGGAGCAGGGAAGGAGCAGAAGGGAAAAGGACCAAGGACAGTGACAAGTTAGTGACAAGGAAAGTCATGAATGATGTGGACTTGGGGCAAGTGGAAGGACATGGGAGCAAAAGAGGAAAGAGAAGACAAAGCAGAGAAGAGCAGAGAGGAGAGCACAAAAGAAAAAGCAGAAGAATAGAGCAGAGAAGAGAAGGGAAAAAAGAGACTTGAAGAGAAAAGCAACATGGATAGGAGGAGAGCAGGAGAGCAGAGGCAGGAAGGGCACAGAGGGGATACAGTAAGAGAACCAAGAAGAGAAGCAAGAGCGAACTGAGAGCAGCAAAAGAAGAGAAGAGACGAAAGGATTGCAGCAGAGAGAGGAGAGTGAGTTAGCCGCGGTGGCCAGTAGAGAAAAGAGATGAACAGAGAAATCCACAGATGCGAAGAGAAGAACAGTGGAGAGAACAAGAGGAGTGTAAGAGAGAGCCTAGGAGGAGATTAGTGGAAGAGGAAGGAGGGCAAGACTAAAGGGAGAGAAGAGGGGAGAAGAGCAGAGCAGAGCAGGATAGTAAGGAGAGGAGGAGAAGAGAGAGAGAGAGAGAAGAGAATAGGGGAAGAGAAGAAGCGAATAGGAGAAAAGTAGAGGTGGAAGAGAAGAGCAAACAAAGAAGCATGAGGAACGGAGAAAGGGCAAGCAAACCACAAAGCAAAGCAACAAAGAGAAGACAAACTAGAGAAGAGCAGCGAGGAGAGCACAAAAGAAAAAGCAGGAGAGGGAGTGGATGGGAGGAGAAGGAGAGCAGTGGAGCGGGCCGCCCGGAGGGCCGCTGCGCCATCCTCCCGCAGGGTTTGGCTGGGCTCAATCTCTTGTTTTTTCGTCGTAGCTTTCGCTGGGCTTGTTTTATAATGTTTTATAAGTGTTTTAAGGGTTACGTATATAAGCATAATTAAGCACATAATTCCAGCTTTGCAGCTCCACATCATCTGACTCCAGGTACCTCCTCCTCCGGCAACCAGGTGATCTGCACCCCGTCCGTCCGCACGCGCATCGTGAGGCTGCGGCCGGATCTGGAGCGTCCCAGGCCTGCGCGGACGGATTGAAGCAACAAAAATGGTGGATTAATCATGTTTAATCGGGATATAGATCATGGCGATACAATAGAAAATGGAATATTCATTGGACATTGATTGGATATCAATTGAATATTAATTGGATATTGATTGGATATTAATTGAATATTAATTGGATATTGATTGAATATTGGTGAATACCCTTACCCTTCGGTAATCAAACATGGCAAGCTGGGAAACGAACGGTTTATGGAGGTTCCCACTGGAGATTTTCCAGCCACGTTTCATTGCCGGAGGTAGACTTTTCACCAACAAAATATGGAACTTTCGCTGTGAACTCAGATGGCTATGAGTCAAAACCCTGGTACCCCTGGTGAACCCCAAGTCATAGCTGGGATTTATGGATGTGAATAACCCATTAAAAATGTATCTATAGGTATTGATCCATACCCAGATGAATTCACGTTGAAATCATGCTAGTCTGAATGATATTGGATCAGGGAAATAGTTCCGAACTCGGATCCTATTGAAAGTTCGTGTTTCCATAATCCTTTGCCATGCTGGATTTCCAGATCGTGGATTTGTGACATGGGAAATATATATATAACTATATATATATATAACTATATATATATAACTATATATTATATATAACTCTATATTATATTATATATATATATGGAAATATCATGCCCCCACCTGCAACAGCTTGCACCCAGTGAGTTGCATCACACTTGGCTGGCCGAAAACGGCGCGGCGCACTGGTCAAATCGCATGATCCTGCAGGACCACATCGCATTGGGTTATTTAACATAGCCATGGAAAATCATGGAAAATCCCAACCATAAATGGAGGTTTATAGCTGGGAAGATCATCTATTTCTATGGGCCATGGCTTCCATGGCTATGTTAAATAACCAAATGGTAACCCATTGGGCATGATAGTGCGCCCCAATGAGATTTGATGTCTTTCAATGTGTGGTGGTTGATCCAAGTTCCTAAAAATCCGGAAACAGCCATTCTTCGCGTAATAGAATTCGACTTGTTTTCGCAAGACTTTCGCAAACACCAAGTTTATCTTTCGCGGGACCCATGTGGGGCAACAAAGCCTCTTATAAAGTCTCAGTCACTGCCTCCCACATAACCATAGATTGCTTCATGATAGCCTTGTGAACGCGCAGCTAGCATCACAGAATCCCTTCTCACTAAAGAGAAAAAAAACGTTCGAGAGGGTTGGAATGGGTTAGAAACATGATATGAATAATCATTGCAACCATAACTCTTTACAAGGACATGCTCAAATGGATCCATGGCCAGTTCTAAACGAAGCTTCACAGGCAATTCCATCCATCGATCACAGTGTCTCCATGTCTTTTGACTTGTCAGTCTTTACGTTGTGCTAATGGGTCCCGTCATGTCCCAGCTTCAAAAATGCCGAGCAACACCACATGGCAGTGACACTTGACATGGCACTTGGGGGGGTTCTCCAATGATGGGTCCACTCTCTCCTGGCTCACCAATGCCCAAGTCCTTAGAGTGGAGTTCTCCCCTTTATTCAACAGAAAATGATTGGCACTTCAAGTCTGCAACAGTTGCGCAGGTGTTGGGCACTGAAGTCCCACTCTTCATTGTCAAAGCCAGCTAGTTTGAATGTGGTTTGAAATGAATGAAGAAAAGGATATCTGAGCATTCCAAGGTGTGACGAAGATTCAACCATGTATATATATATAATATACATACATTGTAATTCATATAAATATATGATATGTTATACGTAGTTATATTATCTATATATATATATGTACACATGATACTGTATATTTGTTCTAAGACTCTTACTCCCCATCTCAAGACGCTGTATGTTCCCCCATCGTCAAAATCTTGGCGAAGTTGCGGCTTCAAACCACCATGCAACAGCATTGTAGTCTGCATCCGCCAACAGCTCAAAGAGATGCTCACGCTCCTCCAGGTCTGGAAAAGGGTTAACAAGCAATCGCCTTTCACCGACCTCATATCAGATCTTGGGAACATCTAAAAATCTATCTGCTGCTGACATTTGCCGCACACAAAAAGGGAAAAGCTATTTACCAAGATATTCAAAGAAACTGCTGTCAATCACAAGCAATCTTAAAAAGCTATGGAAAAACCTGAGATTTCCCTGGCCAACAGGACAACAACCTGCAAAAAATGTGTTTTTTCTCCACAGCCCAACCCTGCCCCAACCTGCAATGCCTCGATCAAATCCGAGTGGGAGCCCTCGAAATTCCTGGAGATGTCCCAATTTCCCAACGAATTTCCCAACGAAATCCACAAAGATGGGAAGATGGGACGAGACACATGGGGTTGGGTCAATACCTATTAATACCATTTTTAGGGGGATGAACATCCATTTACCAGCTATTTTGATGTTCACCAGGGGTACAAGGTTTTGACACACTGCCACATCTGAACTTGCTGGAAAGCTTCAAGTCAAAGAGATCGATGATGTTGGAAGCCTTAGTGATTAATATTGATTGATGGATCATGGATCGACAGTAACTGAAAAATCAGACAGAATATCAAGTCTCAACGGGGCAGCAACTTCAAATCGCCCATGAATTTGGCGAGTTTTGTTGGTCTTCAACCATCTGAAATTTGGCCGAAAAATTGGTGCACTTGCCAAGTGCAACCCTACCACCATCGGGGTGAGTCATTCTGGGATGCTTACCTCGCGATGTCGTGGAAGCAACTCAGCCAAGCAGCTGGTTGCCATTCAGCACCAGCATCCAGATCAATGCCTAGCCACTCGCCACGAGAGGCGCGAGCAGGGAGCCAGAAGGGCTCCCAAGCTGCTAAGTCCTCATTGATGCAGAAAACCCAGGAAAATGGCTGGAAAACGGTTGGAAAATGGTTGGAAGAGAAGATGGTTTCGACCTTTGTGAAGTTGAAGTGGTTGGAAACTGTGTTCGAGTATTTAAGTGGTTGACGTTGCCAGTGGATACTTCAAATCATCCCCATTTCTTGCGTTGAGTCAACGGTTGGGCTCCCAGGCGACTCGGTGGCCCTTGCTCAAGTGCACATCCAGCAAGACCGAGCGGATTCGCAGTCTTCTTGGGATGCAGCAGCCATCAGGACGCAGCAGCCTCCACGAGACCATCAGGAGCGTCATGACTTTTGCTCCCAAAAAGTTGAACCAAATACAGTACCCTCTGGTTATGACTAACAGCAATAGCCATGGAAAATCACCATGCTATTAGTAGATAAACCATCTATAAATGGACCATCTATACCATGGCTATGTTAAATAACCAGAGGGTACTCCCAAAAAAACAACAGTTGGTCTCGACCCCAGCCCCTCCTGCTCTTGGCATGCCGTAGGAACGGGACAATTTTCTCCCCCAATCCACCAGCATCCAAAAGCTCTGCCACGACCACATCAAACCTTTCCGCCTCACCAGTAGGCTAAGCCATGGGCGGGAAACATGTCAAAAAATTGGGCAGGGGAAACCACAATAGTTGATCAGGATTGAACCGTTGATGTGTGGTCTGTAACCATTTATATAGTTTTGTTCAATTGGAGTATTATTTCACTGAACCAGCCATGTCTCGTGACTTTTTGAATTATTCAAGCATCCACTTTTGGGGCGCCAAAGTTTGCTTCATTCATACCCTGTATGGCATCCCCCGAGCATTGGTGACAGGCGTGGAACCTCATCCACCATGACTGCCCGCAGATCACCACAGATCACTTTGGCCTCGCAAAACCAAAGGATTTGGAGCAGGAAAAAATGAATTTTCTGCTGTTGTTTCAACCATCCTCTGCGAATCGATCTTCGCTTTCTAGCTCAGTTCCATGGCACCCCAGAAACAGTAACTTGGATGGGCCAAACCTTGCTGAATCGCAAGAGAAAGAGAAGAAGAAACACCGCCACAATTCAACTCTTCCTCGTTGGTTCAACCATGATGTTTCATCGTTCTTGTTCCATCTGTCACCCGTAAATTCGAAGGGTTTATATCAATTGTTAACTCTCATTTTGGACCGGCTTGGACTCTAAATTTCGAAGGATTGATGCAACCATGACCCCCAACCATATATTACGTCTAATCATTCTATAGAACATATATCATATACCATATATCATATATCATATATCATATACCATATATCATATATCATATATCATATACCATATATCATATACCATATATCATATATATATATATATAAGTATATGTATACATCATAGTTACAACAAGGCCCCCCTCCGGCAGCCTCCGGCAGCATCCTCCGTGCCAGCCGCGCCAGGTGCGGCGCAATTTCCACCGCCAAGGCCTCACTGGCGCCTTGCCGCAGCGCCAGGCGGGTCAGCAATCCACAGCCGCAGCCCAGGTCAACCACCTCGGCGCAACGGCGAAAAATTTGGGAAGCTTTGGAAAAAACTTACTGTTGCTAAACGCAGGGAATGGATGGGAATGATCCTTAATCACTAGTAATCATCATCCCATCCCCCCATTCCCATCCATTCCCTACTAAGCACCAGTAAGAAAAGGATGGGGAAAATCTTGAGAAGTTCCTGTTGGAAAATCGTGAACTTCTTTGGCAAAAAGAACTGATTTGACAGCTTTGAGTTTGAGCCTTTTTGGCTTTAAGGCAAGAGATATCGCCAAAAAATATGTGGCGATGTGGCATTCAGATGACCAGCATATGTTCGTTGGTGGGATTCAGCACCCGGCCCAGTGTCAAAAAATGCTGGCTTTACCACCAAACGATGTGGGACGTACCAAGAAAAAAAACGCAAAAGGTTTGAGCACAAAAAAAAGGTTATTATCCACCAAGTAATGAGAATCTCACCAAAACTCCCAGCCTTCATGTAGACTCGAAGTCATCAGCTACCGGTGGTCTGAGACCGTGGCTTAAAACACAATCTTGATTGCAAGGAGCTGTGTCGCAGTGTCTTAATCTTCACCATCCACTAACACCTATATTCTTGTAGGAACCATTTAACATAGCTATGGAAAATTGCTGATTTATAGTTGATTTACCATGATTTACTTATAAAAAAATGTGATTTTCCGTAGAAAAGTTAGTTTAGCAAAGGGTATATTACACCTGGGATTTATCCCATACCTGGGCCATCACCATCTCCCACCCCCCCCTTTCCAGCCACGCTGCGCGGCCTCCTTCTCTCAGCGAACGTTGGAGACCGTGCTCGAAGGCCACGTTTCGGGCAGTATCGTTCAACATCTGGGCATACCAATCCTGGGATCCAACTTGGTGAACATCATGTGAACATCACTCCAATGACTGCTTGGTTTATGGTAGAGATATCAAGGATACATCGAACTAGTTACTATGCTTTGTAAACCAACACATATCACTGGTGAAATGACACAGTTCCAGGCTCAAAACATCTCCATATTGTCAAGTTCCACCAAATTGATAGGCAATTTCATGACATCTAGCTTCCCCAGTGCCTACTATAGTTTTTACTATCAGCAAGAAACAAACATGTACAACAATACATGGTTGAAGACAGACATTGTTGATGGACAAGCCTGTGTAGTCTCCATAACTTGTGGCTACAGTCCATAACAAGCATGTCATGTGTTGTACTATTCTACTGTCCTGCTCTGCTTCAAATGGGTCAGTCCGAAAATTGGTATACCAGTATGCAACTTCAATAGGCTTAGCGATGATTAACGACTGCATTTTGGGGTGCCCCTGTTCTCACAGAAACCCAAATACCGGAAATGGATGGAAATGGAACGTATACCAGGCCCCACAAAGCATTGGTGAGTTTATCCACAACCCCTGCCCCAAAGGAATCAAGTGGCGAGCAAGAAGACTCGAGGCAAAGGTGCAGTGGCAAAGAGGTTAAGCTGTGGCACCTCCAAGATGGGATGCACAAAAAAATCACCCCGAATATGGCGGTCAATTTTGTCTAATTTTGTTTATGTCTAGCAGGAAAAGCCACGGGGTCCGTTCCCAACTTTTTAGAGCCGTTGCTTCAACCAGCAAACCAACGCAGCATCTCGACGGCTTTCCACAATGACCATGACCACGCTGACTCCACCTCGAACCACACGCGTTGCAAATTGCAGTGCCATCGCAGGTCCACACAGTGGCCAGCTGGAAGGATCTCTAACCTCAGACAGCTTATTTTAGGCTGGGGGAAAAACATCAAAATTTCTCTTGATTTGTTTTGTTCTAATATGTTGTGTGTTTTTTCTGTTCTTATCATATCCGGTTCTTTTCTATTCTATCACTACCTGACTTCCTCCATTTGCGGCTTCATCGATGTCTTCGTTTCCCCAACTGAGCCCCATACCTTGCAGGCAATGCTTGTAGGCTCTCGCCGCTCCAACCTGCAGACGAGCCCTGCAGGGTCTAGATATATAGAGCCAGGCCCTCACATCGAAACGAATTGAAATGATGTTCACTTGGAGCTTTCCTAAAATTGGGGTATATATCCCGAGTCACCATGGTTGTTTCAATACTAAGTCATGGTCATCCATAACTTGGATGATGTGGGGTACCCCTATTTTAGGAAACCCTGAGTTGAATGATGAAGGGATTTCACCTTACCTTTGGGAATAGCAGCACCAGGACGCATCTTGACTCCTGAAAGCAACTTCTTGGTTCCCCATTCCCCACAATTTTCTCCATGACTACATGTGGGAACGCTGCGGAAACGCTTCTTTGCTGCCGGTACGAGTACCAAACCAACCACAACCTTGACCCTAGGATGTCCACAGCATGTCTGCAGTATCCACAGATCTTCAGCCACTGGAGCTTCCCAGATCACCGCGCCTTCGCCACTTTCAAAAGCCACCTCCCAGCAGAGCAGCAGCGAGTCGACGGGCTTGGACTCGAGGATGGAAAGTTGCAGCTCTCCTTGTGGAACCACGGCTGCCACTGGTTGGTGGTTTTGCAGTTGGGACAAATGGGAAAAAATGAGTCCATTTGGATCGTCTTCCAACCAATGTACAAGTAGGCAAGCAGTGGCTGTTGCCTGCTGTTTCGTTGTCTCAAGTGGCTTTTGAAAGGTGGCCATCCACAGAACGAGGCTTCTGGACTTTATGCAAGGCCGTGAGCGCCTGATGTTGCTTCAAAGGGTTCGTCCAAACGGAGGTCCAAACATCTGCTCTTGGTGCTGACCGTTTGGGGCACGATGGGAGTACCTTCAGATCCAAGGTTGAACCCAGCCGGTGAATGGGGTGGAAGAAGCAATGTGATAGGAGCAGCGTTTCAAAAGTGCTGAACGAAAGCGATATGTTTCAGCAGTTTCAGCTTACGGATCAAAGCGACAAGTAGCAAGCAGTGCCTGTATCAAGAGGTGGAACCGCCTGAGGTATTGGTGCAAGCCCGCCGTGCGAGTCTGCAAAGAGATCCTTGGCGGAAGGGCAAAAACAGCAAGGGCCCAATCCTACAGCTGCATCAATATAGAGAGGTTAATTGTTGTGAAAAGCGTGTCCAAAAGATCACCATTTAAAAAGTCCTCAACAAAAACTGTGCTCACCAAAATGGCTACAAAATGTTCAAGCAGTCTTGTTGATTGGCGCATTTGTAATCTCTTCCGGGGATAGTTATATAAAACATGCTGAAACCTTTGATATGATGTTATTTTGGACCATGAACATCCATTTACCATCTATGTTGGGGGTCACCACATTACCAATGTGTTCTTTTGCCTGGCAATTAACTTTAAGATACCCAGTAATGTGGCTTACATCCCATGTTCCATCTGGGTTTGTCTGAAAACTAGCCCAAAATCTGATAGTTTACCATTGTTTTCCCCATAGAAATGGTTGTTTTTTTGGGTATACGGTATACACCCCATCATCCATCAGTATATTATATATATACATAATCTATATATATATATATACATAATATATATACACATAATTATACATATAATATAATATATATATAATTATATATATATATGTTTATATGTTTATATGTTTACAGTAGTTTACACCAGATTGATATCCTCTTTCTTCTACCAGAAATCGGATTCGGCACAGCTGCCAGGCTGCCAGCTCCACCTTGACACCGGCCGCCTCTGTCAGGCGAGCCTTTGCCAAGGCCACGGAGATCTGCAGACTCTGCGGAAAGACCTGGCGGTCCATGGCGGCCATGGTGCCACCGAGACGTCTGAGACATGGGGATCCGGTCCCCTAGATTTTCTGCGAAGATGGAGGAAGATTCTTTCGAAGTTCTACAAAAAAATGGGAATATGATGGGAATATGAAGATGTCCTAAAGCTGCTGATAAAGAAAGTATGCCAATCTTAGATGGGCCGCTCCAATGCCAATATAACCTTATTATCAATCGGGTTGTTGAGTCATATTTAGGAACTCCACCCCAGTTCTGTGATTTTAATATGTTACATCACCCCTGATAAACCATGGATGATTATTAACCAAACATTACATGGCCAATCGTCGATACCCTGCAAAAAAAATGTGCCGTGTTTGGCCGGTTAGCTAATGATCAGCCTATTTATGGCAAAAGATTGTATACAATGCTGAACTACCCATCTAAGGTTCCCCAGCCCAGCTAAGATCGCTTTGACGCTTCAGAAACCATCAAGCAACTCAATATCTTTTGCTGAATCTCTGCAGCCCAATGGAAGCCCTAGCCCCAGAATCATGCATTTCTAGCCATTCTTTTCACATCTTCAAGGCCCAAGTCGGATCCAATCCGATATCTCAAATACAGGTCTGAAAATGGAGGAATGTCATCTCAATGAGAAAAAAGATGATGAAGCCTGATAAACCGTGAAAATCCTTTAAATTCTTTAAAGCCATATCTTCAAACAGGTGACCCCATCCCTTCCCGCTTGGCTGCCTTGGCTCTCATCCTCGGCTGTAGCTTCTGCCAGATCTCCACAACGCCGCTGCCAAAGATTCCATCGGGCTCCAAACCTGCAAGCATTTGGCTGTGACCTGCCCCCCCAAGCCATGGTATTCCAATATGCCGAAAATGTCACATTTATGCTGGCGGGGCCAATATTTCTCTTTGATTTTGGTGGGGTAGGGTAGGGTGGGGGAGAGGGGTGCGCTATTAATGTTCATGTTCACATGCACACTACCTTGATGCTAGATTAACAAGATCGTCTCTTGCACTTGCTGACTATATTGATGCTACGTTAACAATATCTTCTCTTGCACTTGCTGACTATATTGAGGCTACGTTGACAAAATCTTCTCTTGCACTTGCTACGAGGCCCAAAGCGAGCCTTGTGGGTGCACACAGGTGGAATCGATTGCACATGGAAGAAAGTCAAAGATAAGATTCCACCGAGCATTCATACTAGAAAGAAAGGAAAGATCAACAAAGATTTGATGGCCTACGCGCGGCAGTGCGAGCGACTGCCAGGCAACTGCAAAAGCAAGTAAACATGTTAGGGTAAAAAGTGAAGTTGACCGACAAAGGGTTCCAAAACTGTGGTCAAACGCGATTTTAAAAAAAAACATTATGATGTTTAACAATTTGTTTCAACCTTTCAAAAGGCAATTTTCGCTGACAGGCGCGAGGGATTGTGGCTTTCAAGGGTGAAAATACCGTCCTGTAAACCCCGCATAGACATTGATGGTGGCTTTGCTCCAAAAGTTTAGGCAAGCCCTGTGTGAATCAAATTTTGGCACACGGAAATGGAGTCCGCCACAGAAAACATGGCGAGCTCGGAATGGTCCAAATCTGAATTCCTTTCCCCTTTTGGGTGTCCATCTTTAAGCGGCATTGTGATCTCAACAGAGCCTAGACCTTCGAGATTGAGACATCTTTGTTGACCAAGCGGATTAGCTTGACATAGCTTGACCATGAGGGGCACCTGGGTTTTTCTGAAAATTGGGATACCCAAAAAAGTGGATGGTTTATTTATCATCTTCCCATATCTTCCCATTGAAACTGCCCGGACTGCCATGTTTCCACGCCTTCCAAGGCACAGGCATCAAAGCTTTCCAGGTCGAGGGAAGTCACTGCGCTCACAACCCGGACCTGCTCAGAGACGCCATTGTCGCCTGAGATGACCAGCCACGGACCAAACAGGACCTGCTGAAGGTTGATTCATGTTGAATCATGTTGAATCATGTTGATATCCTTTCCAATTCCTTTCCTGACATCTGAGGGAAACTAAATTAACTAAAGATGCAGATGAAATCGGCCCAGAACACTTGGCTCCCTGGCGCATGACTTGTTGCAGGACCTCCTGCATGGTTTCGTTGGCATCTGGAAGTAACAACACCACATCTCCACCAGCCTTTGCAGCCCGCACGGCTGACACCTCGTGTTACACGTCAAAACTCGCCCAGGATTTCTGACTTGATGGGTGGGCTATGGAAAATGGGCTATAACATGCTATAGCCCAATGAGATTGTAATTCTTAGCGTGAACATGATTCACCAATGGATTTTAGGGGCACGCCCCATTAGCAGGGACAAAACCCATAGTTTCTTCCCAAATTCCATCTTCCCATATGTTTTTGCGGAAAAAAATTGCTGGCCCTCCCATGTTTGCCGCATCCAAGCAGCTCCTAGGCCGCCAAGCACCAGCAGCTTTCGAGGAGCCAAAGCCTCCACCTCTTCGGTCAAGCGCTGGATGTAGGGCCAGCATTCTTCCTCGGGCATCCCCTAAACGAACCCTTGTGGAGTTGCACCATAAAAGATCATGTTCCGAACTGGAAACCATGGGTTTTTTCACATCTATGTGAGTTTACCCTAGGGAATTCCCTAGGGTCTTCAGGCTTCTGGCGGTTGTTTTTTGCCCAAAAGATCTGATTTCTTTGGGGAAAGGTCTGTGGTGAGTCATGGGGATCTTGTGGGAAACTTCGGGAACCTCGGAGCCATTAGCCTGGGATCATCCGGATCAAAAAAAGAACCATTTACTAGCCACATAAGTATATGTATGTATATATATAGTATAGTATAGTCAGTGGTATACTAGTGGTATACTAGCCACATTTATAGCTAGTGAAGCCAAATGATATAGTCAGTATAGTAAGTGACTAGAGTGAGAACTGACGAAACTGGACCTCACTAGCCACGTAGCTTAAACCAAGTCTCAGCGATTCGAGCTCGATGGCTCATGGAGGCTGACTTGCTCAAGCGAAGGGACAACTCCAACAACTCCTGTGTCACGTTTCAAACACTTTTGGGTGTGTCAAATGGGACATGCCCTTCAAATAGAAATGTGAATGGGAAATACGAAGCAACAAATTTACGGGTAGCCTATTATCAGACAAAACCATCGCAAAAATCGCTTTGGAACCCTTGATTGCCCTTGATGATCCTTGATACAGATCTGATGTTAAAATTTTGAGCAGGTTGGCCTTTATTTCGGTTGGCCGACCATTGCATTCATCTTTGTGCCAGCAATGCCAGCAAAGTCCAGCTTCATCCATTTCCTGAATCTGATCATCTGAGCAAGCGCAAAGAGCTTTTCCTACGTACCAAATCGTTGTGAAGAGGAGAGAAAGACTACCAACTACTGGCAAGATCTTTTGCGCAGGCTTTGCAGCGTGCACTTCAACATCCAAGGGGGTCAACACTTGCTGAACTGAATGATACAGGCTGCATTTGATGGGCTGACCGAACAAGTGCCAGACCAATAGCCTTCACCAAAAAATCGAAACCCTCGGTTTATCGACTTTGCAACAACTCCACTGTCCAATTTGGACTCTCAGGAACTGGCTGGATGACAGTCCGCGGTGCAAAGAACCTGGCGGAAAATGTCCAAATCTCAGAAGAGGGCAGCGCCAAGCCGAAACAAGCCTGGGAAATTTGTCCTTGGGGGTCCATTTTTGTTGGCAAATTTGGGGAAACCAGGGAAACCTAACCGCACCTCACCAGGATGTCCAAATGTCCACAAAATCATGAACACTTGGCACATGTCCGGCTACTGTACTGGTCCAGACGTTTTTTGATACCCCCAGGTAGTTTTTTTTGTTTTGGAGGTTCTCTGAAAAAACTCACCAGTCTGGGGTTTCTAAAAAGAAAACTTTGGAAGAGTGGCCAGCAATTCCCATCTTCTGCCAGACCAAGAACTGCGGTTGCCTCCAACTCATCATGCTGTTTCCTTGCAGCTGAGCTGGGTCTTGGGGTAATGAAGTATCATGACTTCTTGCGCAGAAGCCTCCTGAGACATAGTGGCTTGGTCTTTGTTCTCAATCTCAAAACAAGAACGGTTGACGATGTTGGGGTCAAGTCAAATCGTCGGGGAAAAAAATCGAAAAATGTTCTTTCTTAAAGCATCCATTGTTTGACAAAGATGTAAAAATCCTGCGGCCCTTGCCCCGTCGCCTGAAAGCGGCCTCTGCGCGCGTGGGCACTTCGATCCAAGGTGGTCGAAGCAGATCCTGGCGCATGGAAGGTGGGAGATCTCCGTTGATTTTCATAGAGGGATTCCTCCCCCTTTTGAACCACCAATCATTTCATACCATCCGCACTTCCTGTGACGATACTGTTAGATCATGTTATATCATGTTATATCATCCTCATTGTTTTCATGGGGTTAAACATGTTAAACCAAATTGAAATGCGTACATTTCCAGAGTTTTCATGGTGAAATCCCAATTGTTGAGTAGTTCAACCGGCATCAATGGCCTCTGGCACTTCCGTGAGGGCCGGGACAGGATGTCCGCGCCGCGCTTTGGCCAGCTCGTCCAGTGCAAAGGATCTGGTGGGCCATTTTAACTACCCTCTGGTTCTTTAACATAGCCATGGTATAGATGGCCCATTTATAGATGGTTACTCGAAAAATAGAGGAACTAAAGTGACAAAGAAGTACTGTTTCCGCAAATGTCTGTTTTCCTCTGTCCGCTTGTGACGAAGTCTTGTGTTTACCTAGGTCGAGCTCTAGAGCCAGAACAG
>Ga0126342_10004336_pt1 | contig 24112 bp, 18 predicted proteins | sample Cyp1metagenome_FD_92528 | JGI IMG/M metagenome (GOLD analysis project Ga0126342, IMG submission 92528) | Coral microbial communities from Lord Howe Island, Old Settlement Bay, Australia - Cyphastrea 1 metagenome | ecosystem: Host-associated > Invertebrates > Cnidaria > Coral ...
CGAAAAAAAAAGCACGAACTAGAGCACGAAAAGTGTCACGGAGGGAGCGATAAAAAATAGCTTCCTCAACTTATGAAGAAAATTTGTTTTTTGACTGTTATAGGTATTAGGATCTACCCAATATATAAGTATATATGTATATATTTATATATGTATGTCTGTATATATATATACGCTGTTCACGGTAGTTTTCTGAAAGCTGATCTGTTTCGGCGCCAGGATTCATCTCCCCATGGCCAGAGATGTAATCAGGTCCCCATTTTTCGGATCGTCCGAGCTTCGTTCAGCAACGTGTTTTCCAACCATTGGTTGGTTAATATACTGTTAATAATGGTTAATATATGGTTATTATATGGTTATTGTATGGTTAATGATGGAGTAGTAATATTAATAGATGGTTATGATGGTTAATATTTATGGTTAATATTAATGGTTATGATGATGGTTAATGATGGTTAATAATAATCTGGTTGGTGGTTGACCTACCCCTCTGAAAAATGATGGAGTGAGTAACAGTTGGGATGATGACATTCCTAATATATGGAAAAATGAACATCATGTTCCAAAGCACCAACCAGAAAATGATCGGATTGGTTGAAAAAAAAACGGTGCAAGTGGGGCCAAAGTGGGCACAAAATCGCAAAGTTGTCACTATGTTTCATGATACTTAGAACTATAGTAGCTATAGTATTCATGGGGTTTACAAAGCAACAAACACAACTGGGGGGACCCCACATTGTGGCACTCATGTTTTTTTTTGACCTCAAGCTAACTGGGACAGAGATCCCCTGTCACCAGCATGTGTCCACCAGCATGTGTCCACCCGCCTCAAAATCCGTTTCGTGAAGACCTTAGAGCCAGGCAGCATGAAAATAAGTCATTACGAGGATATGAGCCGTTACAAGTTATTGGGGATCACTTCCTAACCATTCACAGTTACTCACTGGATATTAGCCAACATAGCATCTTAAAGAACTTAGGTTGTTCTAACCAGGATAGTGGCATCATCCTCCGGATTCTGGGAATCATTTAAGGGGTACCTGACACTTTATCCAAAGAGGTCCACACCAGGGGAAAGAAACACATACCCTCTGGTTATGTCAAATAGCTATTGAAAATTGCCATAGAAACAGTGGATTTACCCATGAAAAATGGTGATCTTCCATAGCTACGTGGCTGTTGACCAGAAGGGAAATCCATATGTTGATCACCATTATCCGAAAATTGCCATCTGTGGGGGGTTTTTCGTGTGGCATTTTCCGACCCAAATGAGATCAACCGGCAGAAGTTGGTAATTGAATGACATCAAGCCACAGTGGTTGATGGTTGAGAAATGTTGAGAACCCTGGCAACAAAAAACGCGCCAATTGCAGACATTAAGCCCGCAAGTGACTCAAACAAGTAAAGAATGACAGACTGGTGTTGACACCAAAAACATGACATGACTGCACAGTTTGTTTGAAGTAGTCACCCATGTTATCTGCTCATACCATCTGATCTTTGTTGTTTGTTTTTGTCAACCCAGAGAACGTCTGGGTATCTCAAAAAAAAATATCTTCAACTGATGGCTCGACATAGAAAAGAAAACACCATCTTAATGACCTTAATGTTTGGGTCAAATTTGCGTACCCATCCTTAATATCCCTTGATATCAAACATGGCTTTCCGGAAAATCTACCATTTGGATGACTTTCCCAGCTTTTTGAACCTCCATTTAGATGGGAATTCCCAGCGGCCCGCCATGTCAACGATGTCAAGGGATGGTATGATCTCATGATATCTCATGTTCCAGAAAAATATTCCAATCGTATGCCATATACAGACCATATGTGTCCATATGCCATAAATATCATTAGCATATTCCATGTTTGATGATGCAGCACGGAATGGCTGAAAAGATGGGGTCCCAAATCAGTGATTTCGCAGTGGGTTTTTCATCTCACCATCCCTTTATAAATGACTAACTGGTTGCGGTTCCCGCTGGCCTTCCAAGGCTTTCTCCAAAGGCATAAACAGCTGCACCGTGCCCGTGTTGTGGCGCCATCTTAGACCCTGTAGCGACGTTGACGTTTTTGGGCAAGGTTTTTTATATTTGGGGCCTGGGCCAGGGGATTAATTGTATGGGCAGAATGTATATACATTGTATGGGTAAATCATCATAATTAATTCACTATGTTTCTATAAAGTCATATTGGGATCCTTCCTTACTAACCAGTATTCCGGTGACGTCGCGTTGTAAGGTCGTTGTAATTTACCCATGCAGATACTGTACATGTGTGTGTGGGTGGGGATAATACAAGTAATTATGTATTCTTTGGAATCTTGGGAGATGCGACCAAAACGCCCCCTAGAACTGGGATATCTTGGCCATTTCAGTCACAATCTCTCCTTACTTCAATCGTAGCAAACCCCAAAGAGATGCTGAACAGTACAAAATCAAACTACAGTAAAACAGTGAATAATTATGCCGTTCCGCATATATCCTCGTACTAAAGTAGGTTATTTGACATAGCTATGGAAAATGTCCCGTTTTGAATAGGTAAATCATCGAACCAAATGGCCCAATATGAATAATATGAGATGTCATTTCTGTTCATGAGAGAAATTAGGACTTTTCCTCTGGTCATTGAACAGTGTGCTATGGGAAGAAAGGCCTTCGATGATTTGCCAATTAAAATGGTGATTCTCCGTAGCTATGTTGAATTGCCAGAGAGTAGCTGAAACAAAAACATGGGAATTTATAACGGGGATATGATGGGAAGATAATGACCCATAGGTTCCATGGATGGTATATATGCTAACATTTACCATCAATATACCCCAAATGTTAGCATATATACCATACATGGATCCTATGGGTGATGGAAATATCATGGAGTTATAACCAACGACTGGTTGCTGGAGCCTTTCCCCTGAAAAACATGTGAAAGTTATTTGGTAGAAAATCATCTCTACAGAAGAAATGATTGAAACCATCAGCCAGAAAGTCATGGTTTTGATCTCCCAAACATGTTGAATAAAAATACCATAGACATAGTTAGATAATGTGGTAAACCATGGTAACCCCAATAATCGGGGATTGTATTTACCATCCCATTTATGGTAATATTGGCAATGCTGTATGAAAATGGGTTTAATTACCCATAATTACCACAGTAAACATCAACATTTATTGTATGGTTTGATCATGTGTGATCCGCACCTGTCATCTACTCCAGCCATTTTCGATTCGATTGCTGGCGGTTTGTGTCGCTATGTACAGCTTTCTGAGCCGCTTCAACCCAGCGCAACGACGCCGTGAAACGCTGCGCGGCACGAGGAAAAGTCGCGCCGCGGAAAACTCGTTTCTTGGAATGGAAACAGTGCCCGTCAAGCACCGACAGGAACCTCGGCCGGTCGCAAGCTATGAAGCAGATGAGCTTGGGCCGCGACCCCCAAAAATGTTCTGAAAAATCCAATCTGGTAATATTGAGGATATTTCCCCAAATTTCCAGATATTACCCCCAAAATATTTCCCCAACTTTCTGGTAATATCTGGTCATATTTAGGATGGAAAAAAACAGCGGTAAGCAGGTGAGTTGACCCCCTTTCACATCATTTCATGCCACCATTTTGAATAGCCGGTTCAAATGCATGAGCGTCCCTATACCGCCCACATTTGATCCGTTTGCACGTAGATGATTTGTCATGATATACCATGAATAAACCACACCTTACCGCCTTACCCACTCATAGCAGAATGGTTCAACCCGTGCTGGCATGAAGAGGTCAAATTTTAGTGGGAATTGCCGTCAATCCGTATGACTCCTGAACTTCTCACTCCAAATTTCACCTCCTTTGTCGATCTCTTCATAACATTTCATACAATGTGGGCCCCCCCAGTTATAAGTAGATTTATAAGCCCCAGTAACTATAGTTATAAGTGCCATAAACCATAGTTATTGGAGTTATGTTCACCAACTTAGCTATCTTGGGGGCCCCACATTGTAGCGATGATAGTCAACCAGGTGCTTCAAGCTTCTGGAATGTGGACGTCTTGAGTCCCCAGCAGGATCCAACGGAAGATTCAAACCAAGACTGGGAGGTTTTTCAACGATCAAATGGGGATTGAAAACAGCACAAGCGGGATAGACTGCAAGGCCATCTTCAAAACGACAATTACATCTTCAACAAGCCTCCCTTTTCCACATGTTTCACGCCCTGGATCACTTACGGATTGGGACTTTTGAAGTTCAACAACTAACAAGGCCAAACATCACCTGAGAAGCATCGCTGGGAAAAGTCACGGCTCCAATGGGGCCTGTTTTCTTCGAGGCTTTACGCTGCCATAATTTTACCAGATTTGATAGAAACAATCATAATAATCTTATAAACCAATCATAATAATTTTACAATCATATTAATTCCATATTTCATAGGGGAACTTCACTTACGTAAGGGAAGCCAATCATAATCTTACATAAAGGATTATAACGGGGCTGGTTTGCACAAGCCACAACGGCCACAACGGCCTGCCTAGACACTTCATCTGCTGCATCACGCTTCGCGGCTTCCTCCTGTTGAAGTGATCACAGTGGGCGAACGATGGCTTGAGATCTTGATCAAACAGTGATTTCTCACATGCTGTACAGGATGGAGCCCCAGTTCGTTAGCTAAGTTGGTTTATAACTATAACAATGGGGCTCCATCTAAAACAATAGTGTATTATACTGATAACAATATTGTATTATAACCCCATCTATAACAAGTTGGTGTATGATACTTATACCTATATTTAGATGGGGTTATAAACCAACAAACATAACTGGGGGGCACCATCCTGTAAGAACATGACACAAACATATCCTATGATTTCCTATGATTTCCAAAGTCTTTTGAATGCACTTTGGAATTCGATCATCCTGGTGATAAAACCGGGATTGGCACTTCGATCCCGAATTCATCAAGAGATGTATAGTCATCCTGGAGTACATGGGTGTTTCCGAAAGTGGTGGTACCCGCAAATCATCCATTTTGGTAGGATTTTCCATTGTAAACCAGCCAGCTATGGGGGTACCCACATTTTAGGAAACCTCCATATTGAACTTTGAAAAAAATCCTCACTAAAATGGGAATCAAACAGTTCAGCTTTGGCAGGGTATCCAGCAACAAAGTCGTCCATCACTCGGCACTACTATCTGATGGATATCCTTTGGTAATCAAACCTAACCTGGCAATCGGAAATCTTCATTGAAAATGAAGGTTTTGATGGGAAAATCACCTGTAATGGGGTAAGTCCCAGAGTTTATTTGATCTTATTTTGCTAGCTTTGAAACTGGATGCTTTCCAACCAGCCTCAATCATGGTCTTCATCTTTTCCCTGAGCCTCAATCAGGACATGGGAGGAATCAGCGTGAAAATGTTTTCCCCTGGGAAAAAAAAATGGATATCCATGGAGAACATAGGGAAAATGTTCTACACATGGTGGGTTTTCCAAATCTATCTGGTTGGTGGCTTCAACCCCTCTGAAAAATATGAAAGTCAATGGGAAGGATTCTCCCATATATTATGGAAAATAAAAAATGTTTGAAACCACCAACCAACTATGTTCAACTTCAGCAGAACATGACCGCTGAACCCTCCGAGGGACTCGCTGAAGACTTCCGGCTTATCCTCCCTGAGCTCATTGATCTCGCGACCCAGCTCATCCAGATCGATGCCAGCCTCCGTAGCTTCCTGAAACTCAGGGATTCAACCATGAAAAATGCTGGGAAAATGGTGGGAAAATGAGAAAACTACCCTCTGGTGAACTAACATAGCAATGGAAAATCACCATTTTTAATGGAAAAATCCACTATAAATGGCCATTTTCAGTTGCTATGTTAGTTCACCAGAGGGTAGTGGGTTTTCTTCCAAGTTGGTGCCAGAGTTCGGAATCGCAACGGGAATTTAAGCATCAAACATCGCGAATGATATGTACTTCGGATAGGTGAGTTGGTTTAGTTCACGAGATGAACTGGTGGTTTTATGGTGAACATGCCCAGATCGTTGGAGTAACATAAACAAACGAGACGAACTAGTGGAGATAAGCGTCCCTATTTGGGTTTATTTTTTAAAACGGAATATAACCACTGAAAATGATGATTTATCCCAGATAAATGTGGATATTGAAAATATTTGTTACTAATAAATACGATCATTAAACTATATTAAAATCATGTGGGTGTGTTTTAAAAAGGGATACCCCCAAATCATTCAAAATTACCTTGGTTTAGATCGTTTTAATCTAATCATTTTAATATTGAAACAACCATATCAATTTCTATTGAACAGTTTCTCGATATCAAATGATTCAAATATGAACAAAACCGCCATTCACAAAATCATGTTCTGTCGATATCCCCATGTTTGGTGTTTGCATACTTGAATCCCATTTCTTGGTGGTTAAAATTTGATGTTTGCTGCTTGAAACCTTATGTTTTCGGTGCTGGTTTGGAAAAATTTTGGAAAAACAAAGGGGCGTGTGAATAGTTACCAACATTTATAGCAACCCAAAAAAACATGCCGAACATATCCGAAAATAATAGCGTTGTAGCGAAAAATCACAAAAACATATTTAAAAAGTATGAAACTCGGATGTCAGTTCACCCCCATATTTTCATATAGATATATAACTATATATATATGTGTATCAGTATATATATATATATATCATTTTATATACATGTATATCACCTTATATATATATCATTCTATATATAAATTACTATACATATCACTATGTATATATATATATATATGTCACTATCTATCTATATATATATACATACACATGTTATATACATATGTATATACTTATCGTTATATACTCACCACCGTTTTAAGGTGGGGGGACGTACCCAAAATGTAAGCTACATTTTTGAAGGTGTTTTTGAGGGGGGCCTTGACAATGTAAGCTTACATTTTGAAGGAATTTTGAAGACCCTCCCCGCAAAAATGACACCTGGGGGACGTTCAGCGACCAATTTTACACATTTAAGGGGGGAATCCCAAATAAATGTATCTTACATTTTGGTATGGTCCCCCCCTGAAAAGTCGCCTTAAAGGGGTGGTGATGTTATATATTATTCTCCAGCCGTCCAACTCTTCGAAATCAACCTTTTGGGACGGGCACCTTGGCATCTTGATCCTCCTCCTTGGGAACCAGCCACAGTCCATCGCGTACCTTCACCTGAGTTTTTCCATGAGGGTACCAATAAAAAGCCACAGATTTTGGGATTAAACCTAGATGGAATCAAGAACTGTAGAAAATGGGGTTGATAGGGTTACAATTTATAATGATTTAACAAAGATACTGGGATTAAGTATGTGACTATGCGGTTTTGACCTAATGCGGGATAGATAGTGGGATTAAATTTAAATATGTATCCTTCATCTGTGGTTAAACCGAAATATTTGGGATCGAAGAAACTGATTTTATGGGGTTGATGGGGTTGCAAAATGAATAGTTTTTGATATATATATATATATATGTATATCTGTTTATATCTAGGTATATAATACCAACAGTAAGATATTTGAGTCCACTATATCGCCAGTCTATCCCCAATTTTATTGGCAGTTCCCATTGATCATTGACGGTTATATTGCCCCTTTTGTATATATCCAACATATACACATTATAAATAGATTCACATATCTAGCACATACCCACTACATATTTTTATGCATATACATTAATCAATCAAGTTGATTAATTATCGAAGGAAGTTTCGAAGTCAAACTTCCGACTCATGGATACATGCAGCAACAGTTGCGAGAAAAGTCAGAGAACAGAAAGAGTCAAAGAAGAGAGAGACAGTAGAAAGAAGATCAGAGAAGAGAAAGAGTCCAAGAAGAAAGAGGAAGAAGAAAGAATGATCAAAGTGTGCGAAAAGGTAGGAACGTCGCGAAACACCGTGTTTTCCCAATGATTTGTGGCTCCGGAGGGTCGACAAGTAGGCTCGCTAAAGCAGCAGGTGCGGAGCCACATGGCAGGATGAGATCCCAATGTTTTCTGGCGCGACGCAGATTTGGAAGTCAAAAAGCTAAAAACATCTCACGTCCGGAGCAATTTTGGCAACTGAGCTGTTGAAAAAGTGCACGCGGTTGCGGCGCGAAGCACATTCCGAAGTAAAATGTTCTTGAAAAAGTGCACGCGGCTGCAGCGTGAAGCACATGTCGAAGTCGAAATGTCAAAATCACCTCAGGTTCAGTGCACTTTTGGAAGTTAAGATGTTGAAAAAGTGCACGTGGTTGTGGCGCGAAGGACATTTCAAAGCAAACATGTTAGAAACACAACATGTTCGGAGAACTTTTGGACGTTCAACCGTCATGTTGCGTGGCAGCCACCATGGATGCTACACATTGCGAAAAGCGAGCAAACGCGAGGGTTTTGTAACATTGTCAAAAACGATGGCAGGCGTGGGACGCTTGAAGAGGATTTGCAAAGATGCATGTCGTGGCCGGCGCAGTACAAGAGATACTTCCATCAGACATGCTAGGACGTCAGAGCACTGATTTCCTGAGAACGGTTGCATTTTGGAGCATCAAATCCTCAAGTTTGCCAAGGCGATTTTGCGTGACAGGCGCAGCTCTTCGTATGACTTGGCCGCACTTTTCCGTGGCGGGCGCAATACTTTAGAGAGATGGGATGGAAAAATCGCAACACCCAACGGTACGAGGCTGTCAGCTGTGCACTCAACTTTCCATTTTTGAAGGAAGCCTCGCAGAATTGCTTCGTTTTGGAACTGTCAACTATCACTTCTGAAGGAAGTCTCACAGAATTGCTTTGTTTTGCACCTGTCAACTGCTACTTTTGAAGGATGTCTTGCAGAATTGCTGCGTTTTGCACCTGTAAACTGTTACTTTCGGAGGAAGTCTCGCACAATTGCTTCCTTTCAGATAGATGGACAGATGGATTGCATGGGTCGATAGATAGATAGATCGATGGATAGATCGATAGATAGATTGACTAGATAACTAGATCGATAGATAGATAGATCGATAGGTAGGTAGGTAGGTTGATTGATTGACTGATATATAGTTAAACAGATGGATAGATCGGGCGCTAAAGAGATAGAGGAGGATAGAGATAGAGAAAAAGAGAGATACCGAGATTGGGAAAGATTGACAGAGAGGCAGATAAATGGATAGAGAACTAGATAGACAGTGAGACAGAGAGAGAGAGAGAGAGAGGGAGAGAGAGAGACAGATAGGTAGGTAGGTAGATAGATAGATAGATAGACAGAACTAGATAGAGAGAGAGGCAGAGAAAGAGAAAGAGATAGAGATGGAGACAGAGATAGAGATAGAGAGAGAGAGAGACAGAGAGAGATAGAGAGAGAGAGAGAAAGAGAGAGACTCAGAGCCTCAATGGGTTCGCTCTGCCATCCATGCATCACAACAACTCACCTTTCCTACAAGTTTTTTCTATCCTTCAAATTTTCTGCAAGGTGCGGTACTACTGGTAAGTCAGGTAAGTTATATATCCCATTATAAGTCCACTATCAGTCACTATCAATTATATATTGGGTATATCATTAATCGAGTACTAATTCATTAATCCATTATAAATCCACTGATTATACCCATATAATATCATGACTTAGTATATGATAGATGAATGGATTATAATACCCATAGTATATAGTGACTAATTATAGTGGATTATAATATCCAGAAAAAAAAACTACGAAAAACCCATGATATCTGCATCAAAAAACAACATCCCCAACGAAGAAATCCCAAGTCACTGGCTCCTGCGGCAGCTCTGGCCCGCTGGTGTCGCGCTGCCGCTCCGCCTCGCTAAAGATGCCGCCGCCCGTCTTCGCCTGGCACGAAGACAGCGGCCACCGGGGTGAACCTTTAAGGGCGACAACCGGGCGGGGATTTATAGCTCATATGGAGGTTTCCATAAATGGGGCTACCCCCATAGCCGTATATTAATTGTGATTCAACCAGCAAAATTAGATAACCCGAAACCAATAGGATTTTTGCAATTAAAAAAATAAAAGTGATGTAACGGTCATTTATCTCCATTTCAGCAGGATTTTGCTTTTCTATTTTGTAAGATAGCAAGAAACCATTCGGAGTTTTCCAACTATCTATATACCAACATAAATGTGGATGTCATCAACAACGCTGTGCATTTTGCCAACACAATGGTGGTTCCATAAACAAACGGATGATTTGATCGGGACAAATGGGGGTAAATGTCAATGGCCAAAAACAGGGAACACGGAAAATTAGTGATTTTGCCAACCAATTGAGGATGTGAGGGCATGTGAAAACAAACATAAGATTTAACATGATCATCGCCATTTTTAATAGCTAAACCATCTATAAATGGGCCATGTTCCATGGCTATGTTACATAACCAGAGGGTAATGAACGTCATATAGCAGCATGATATCATGAATTTATCTTCTCAAATTTTAGCATCATGTAATGAACAGTAATGAACGTCATAAATGTTGTTTACTCAATTTTTACTCTGAAACCATGGCGATAAACTCTAGTACATAAACTGTCACAAACATGGCTACGAAAAATCACAAGAAATCATCAATCTCTGGATGATTTACAATACCTTTTCAAATGAGTGGATGCTCCCTTTGCCACGTTGAATTTTAGCAGAAGAAATCCGAAAAAAAGGATCAAACGCAGGCCAGTCACATCGGAGAGGAAACCAGCAAGTTTCTTGTCGGTTTTCTTCTTCTCCTTCAGGGTTTGCTGGCTTGTTTTGCATGTCTCGCCTCTACAAACGAAACAGGAAAAAACCAAGTCTGCCAATATAATCTGGTACCAACATGTACCAACAAAAAAACACACACAGATCAATGACTTTCAGTTCTTAAATCATGAGTCCTGGTAATCCCCATCCCCATTTGCAAAAGGTCCCCATGTATACAACTGATTTCAAACATATAATCTGGTAAAGCCAATGGGAAACCATGGCCAGTTTTCAGTTTACATCCCAAATTTACTTTAACCATTTGAGGGGTATCAATAACCATACTCAAAAAGGATCAAAGAAGGGGTTCGTTATTCTATTACCAAAATTTTGGACTTGGGCTCAACAGTAAAAAAAATAAATGGTCAAAATCGATATTCCCAAATTTTGAAATGAGTACGCTCATCCACAACTTACCAAAATACAATAAATTGAACATGAATGATCATCATTGCCAGTGCCAGTATGATAGGGAGTTATATCCGACATGTTGCCGTTGAAATCTTCTTTTCGTTGTTTCTTTTTGGATCATCTCCCTATTTTTGGGTCGCTACTAGTAGTACCCAACACAACTGCTCCAAATGTGAAATAATATTTTATTGAGCAACACTTATCCCAAAAATATCATCCAGTTCTACTGTTTCCAAATATATCCAAATAATATTGTGTATATATAAATGTATATGATTATTAATTATTAATTATCCAACATTCTATGATATTGTATCTTGCTATCTTACATTATATGAACCTTGGCTCGGCGCCACGGCGCCTTGGCTAAGGCCTGGTTCACCCGTTGCAGCTCCAACTGAATGGACTTGTCGTCCGGAACATATTCCAGCGCTTTTTTCAGGTCCTTCAGAGCTTCATCCAACTTCTCAAAACCATCCTTGGGGAAAAACATGGCCGCTGGTGAATGGTCTTCTTTTGACATGTTATTGGAAGAATTTTAGGTTGTTTTATGATGTTTTATGGAAACAGTCTTGTGGATATGTATCTCATCGACATATGTCATGTCGCCATCAAAACGGGACGGGAGGCTGGCCAAGTAGTACCAAACAAGTCTTACCATGCCGGAATCAGCAATTATGTCGGACCCAAAGAGCAACAAATATGCAGAATCCAATGATGGGTGTATGTAGCAATATGGCACCTCTAAATTCATTGATTGATCGGTCAATCTTATCACCATTAAGAAGTTTCCCTGTTGAAATAGCCGTGTGAGGGCGGTCCCAAACCACGGTAAGGAGAAAGAAAAACGCAACCACGACAAGGAAATCGAAAAACCACGGCAAGGCGGCGCTTTGCTTGGCCGGAAAAAGCTGGAAGCCAGGAACAAAGGCGGCCCTTTGCTTGGCCGGAAATAGCTGGAAGCCGGGAACACAGGAGGCAACCCTTTGCTTGGCGGGAGGTAGCTGGAAGCCAGGAACAAAGGCGGAGGTAGCTGGAAGCTAAAAAAAAGGCGGCCTATTGCTTGGCCGGAGGTAGCTGGAAGCTAGGAACAAAGGCGGCCCTTTGCTTGGCCAAAGGTAGCTGGGAAGCTAGGAACAAAGGCAGCCCTTCGCTTGGCCAAAGGTAGCTGGAAGCCAGGAACACACGAACCCTTTGCTTGGCCAGAAATAGCTAGAAGCCAGGAACACAGGAGGCAACCCTTTGCTTGGCCGGAGGTAGCTGGAAGCTAGGAACAAAGGAGGCAAACCTTTGCTTGGCCGGAAATAGCTGAAAGTCAGGAACAAAGGAGGCAACCCTTTGCTTGGCCGGAAATAGCTGGAAGTCAGGAACAAAGGCTGCTGCGTCTTGCAGGTGGCTTTCGTCTGGCACAGCTCGGGTCCAAGCACGCTGCCGCAGCATTAAAACACCATTGAAGGACGGATCGGGCCCGCGGCCGCCAGCCCAGTTGTTTTCTGAACGCTTAGAAACTAGCTGGAAGCTAGGAACAAAGGAGGCAACGCTTTGCTTGGCCGGAAATAGCTGGAAGCCAGGAACACAGGAGGCAACCCTTTGCTTGGCCGGAAATAGCTAGAAGCCAGGAACACAGGAGGCAACCCTTTGCTTGGCCGGAAATAGCTGGAAGCCAGGAACACAGGAGGCAACCCTTTGCTTGGCCGGAGGTAGCTGGAAGCCAGGAACAAAGGCGGCCCCTTTAAAAGCTCAGAGGGGCGCCTTTGTTGGTCTGAAGCTGAGTTGATGAGAGACTCAATAGAAATAAAGGTGGCCCTTTATTTGAACAAAGGGAGTACCTTTACCTCCTACCTTGTCGTGGTTACATTTTTTCTTTGTCGTGGCTATGGCCCAAGTCTTATCATAGTTTTTTTTTTCCATCATCGTCGTTAGGACCGCCGTGGTCGTAAACTGTGGCTGAATTGAACACTCTTTTCAAACACACACACCCAAAGATCATATTGTTAGTTAAGATATCCCATTGTGTGTGTGCCCCTTTTGGTCCCAAACAGCTACTATATATATACATATATATATATATATTCTATACAGTAGTATGCCTCCTTTATCATCCTTCTAGTTCCAAATTTGCCCTTGATATGGGAATCCAAGCTTCTTTCGGAGATTGCGTGTGTAGGTATACATCTTAAGTAATTATATTATATACCCTCTGGTTATTTGACATAGCCATGGAAAATGGCCCATTTTTGGATGGTTTACCTATTAAACATTGTGATGTTCCATGGCTATGTTAAATAACCAGATGGTATATATATATAATATATGTATATACATCGGCGTGCGGGGTCCCATGTAGCTTGAAGCCGAGACACTGCAAATTCAATGGTCACTTGCCTCCTTTTAACAAACAGGGCCGTTAAATACATGTATTCCCATGGTAGCTTTTTTGATGCTTATATCATCTTATAATCCCCATGAAATATTCACCTTTAATACTTCGCATATGTTCATTTGCAAACAAAATACCATCTTATATCATCTTATATCCTCAAGACATATTCCATATTATTCCATACTTCACATGTTCTTTCGCAATTTAGAAGGGAAATGTCTTGATTTGTTTGGCTCCAGTAGCATATAAATCATCAATTTTCATGCATTTCATTGCACCATTGGTGCCAACTTTCGATGTACCCAGCATCTTTCTGAGCTAACGCTCTCCGAAAAAGGGCTTTCGCCTTCTTTTCCGGCGGCAAGACGTTCTCCTTTGGATCCGCGGGATCTTTGTCTCCCTGGATGGCGCGTGTGGCGGTGTTCACGGAGTGCTGCCACTGCTTCAATTTCAGAAAGCATAGGGACCTGGGAAGCTGGTTCTGGATCTGAAAAAAGCACATGGCACAAGTTTTTACGCAGTAAATCATCATTTTTATCATCTATAGCTATCATTTTATCCATAGTTTCCTGTGAATGATCATATATAGATTTCAATTATCATCGATACTTTTTCCAGCTTCCATAGCTATCAACTAGAAATCAAGCAATCCAGTCATTCAACATGCTGGCCGAAGTTTGGTGGTGGGCAAGCATGCTTGAAGTCAATCCCAATGATTCCGGTAATTTAACTGAGGGAACATTTTGATATATAATATATATATATATATATATATATATTATGTATATAATAGACGCTTAAAGAAAGTTAAAGCATGCAATTCAGATATCAGCACAGAAAACCATCAGAAAACGATGTTCCAACCTGCTATCCCAGTGACAGGTTCAGGTACGCCGCAGCACGCAGTGTCCGCACACTATCCCGTCCCTCCTCCGTCCACTGCACGTCCGTTTCGTTTTCAAGCGCACGCGACTGCATGATCATCTCGGAGTAGCGCGCAATGGCCTCTTCATACTTGCCGTCTTGAACCAACTTGTTCCCTGCCAGTGTGATGAAAGCGTTGTTTTTTTCTATAATTGTTGCTTGGGGATTTGTCAAAGAACGATAGGTATTTGATGGGATATGAAATTACTTGGCTTTGTCTGAAAATTGTGGACAAACCCACCGTCAATGCAAACCGCATTTTGATGGGTGGACAGCACAAAATTTTTACTTTAGCAAGTGGAGTGATGGGGTTTTTCCCTGTACTCAATTGTTGCCCCACAAATCATGACCAAATCGAGCACAGAACTTCAGAAAGAAGGGCAGCATGATACATTTAACTATATCTTCGAGGATAAATGCGAAAAACAATTCCCGATGGTTTTTTCATGATGCCAATCTTACGAATTTGTTGTAAACCACATCTTTAGGCTCAGTTCCAACAAAACAACTGATTTTGTTTGCCCCGTAGCCTTTCTCGCGGTTTTCTGTACAAAGATGGAAAATGGGATCCTTCTCCACGGGATGTGGCCCACCCTTGAAGTCATGGGCAGTCAAATCGCCATTAGGACCCAAAGGCGTGAGCTGAAAGCCCACTTGGTAACCCCCAGCCGAGCCAGTCATAAGTCTTAAAAAGAGACCAGGCGATCAGGGGCTTTTCACATCAAAACTGAGACACCAAACAGCTGCGGACGGCTGCGGACTGGAAGAAACGAAGCGATGGTAGGAAAACTCGCTGTGTTCCGATCAGACCAAGATATTATATATAATTATTGATAATTACATCTGATTTAATTATATCTATCATATCCACTGCCTGACAGGGCTAGCAGAATTCCCTGGTTGGGTCATTGGGGAGTGCTCTTGGATGAAAGTCAAAAGCATTAAAACCATCTACATGACGAAATCTTGTTTGAAAATGTAGCCAAAGATTCCATACCGTCAAAATCGCCTGTCATTGAGATCGTGATAGAACAAGTCCCGTCAACTGTGAGATCTTTTTGCCAACAAAGCACCACTTATTTGTCCCAAATGCTACCTATTAAACAGCTTGGTATTTAACGCCATTCCCTATTGAAGCATGTCAAACGTGAATACAATTTGAACCACGATCGCTGTGGGCTATAATTTCAATGACAACAACCAGATAATACCAATTTGAATATCATGGGTTTATATCATTTTATATGCCAAAAATTATAACAAGACCCATATAGCAACAATACTTATCCCCAATATATCCCCAATAGTACCTTCAAAGGGTCGGTTTATTGTTGGGTCTACCTCATCAGTCGAGGTGGCCATATGAAAGTTAAGCATCAGGCCAGGTAACAAACATGTAAAAATCTCACGGCTAGGTAGCAATGATCCCTGGCAGTTGCGAATGGCCCTCATGTACTAGCCGTCACTAACCTTTTGATGCTAAACATTGCTAAACTAAACTGGTAGACAATGCATGACAATGCCATCTGCCAAGCAGTTACACATAGATTCACCCCACACCATTGGAATATCACTGGGACAATGAAGCTGTTTGCCTCGGAGATGATTGCAGCCTTGACCATCTCCCAGTGACGACCGTGAGGTCATGATCAAAGCCAGCCAGATCGGCAAACAAATCGCCAAGCCTTCACCAGTGCCATTCACCAAGACTTAGTAACTGAGCCAAGAATATCCCTATCCTATCCCATCATACTGACTGGTCAATAACGTCAATAGCTATCCCCAAAATGTGTCAGATCCTGAAGAAACCGGGTAGTACACAACACAAAATAGTACCTTGGTTCAATTGGTTCAACCATCATCAAGTATAGTGGGTTGGTCCACGTGAAACCTTTTTGTTTGATGGTTCAATATCTTCAATCCCCTATTGATGGTTATACCCTCTGGTAAACAGCCACATAGCTATGGAAAGATCCACCATTTTTCATGGGAAAATCCACTATTTCTATGGCCATTTTCAATAGCTTTTTGTATGTTTACCAGAGGGTAAACCTCCATTTTCCTATGGTTTTCCTATGGTTTTCCTATGGTTTTCCTATGGTTTTCCTATGGTTTTCTTATTAAGGTATCTGAACATTACCAGGCCGGGTATAACTTGTACGCTTCACATGGTGCTACCATTGGGCCACTGCCACTCCGGATTGTTCCCACGGATTTTCCCACCTGAGCGGCGTGGCCCTCTGCAGGCTGCATCGCTACATCTCTCAAACGGAACACGGGCAACCTGGGTATCGCGGTATTCGCCGCGCCGCGAGAAAAGGCGACAAGCTCTGGGAAAAAGGGTGAAAAAACTGGGTTCCAAGAGCCAGTTCTCGTCTCAAGTTTAATTATATCTCAAGTTGTGTTATTGAAATCCAAGCATGGCTATCCTATGCTATTAGATTTCTGATTGAAAACACCATGAAACATACATAGCCCTGTTTTGAGGCGATGGCATCGTTCTCTCTCTTCGGGCCGTGAACTCTGGGGACGGAAAAAGGGCGTGGAAACAATGTGGGGCTGTAGGTAAATATACCAGCACCATGGTTCGCATATGGGTACCCTCCAGTAAATTAACATAGACCCTGGCAGATAGGGGTTGGAAGATTAGTTTCCACTAAAAATTTGTGATTTTCAGGGTCTATGTTAACTTACCAGAGGGTAATTATTATAGAAGCAGGGTATCTTGACTGGCACTTCACATGTTAATCACATGGAATTAATCATCCCAACATATTGATGAAGAGTAACAAACGATGAAACACTATGCCAACACTTAGTACGCAACATTTCCCATCAGTACAAATGAGATGAATAAAGACGACAAGAGAAAACCATTTACAGTAAAACAACATATAATATCTAATTATATCGTTGGTTACCATGTATGTATAATATATATATATATATACATATATATATATCACTAAGATCCATGAATCATATCCCATGAAATGTTATCACTAAGATCCATGAATCATATCCCATGAAATGTTCAATGATTTCCCCCATTTTTTCCTCATATCAAAGCCAATTCTTGGACGGCCCCGAACGCTGGAAACATTTAGTCCCCCAGCACTTCGTCGAACATTGGCGGCGCCTCATATCAATGGCCAGGAGCTGATCATGAGGCATCTCACCAACATTGGTTGAAAAGGAGGAAACACAGGGGTTGGTAACTGTCCCATATTGGGAATATTGGACATCACCTGAAAAAGTAGCCATTATAGACCATATACCTAATGGTTGGGTGATGTTCAATGGGGACATTTAATGACCCATGAAACAAACAGAACTTTTCTCGGAACCACACCAAAAGACAAGAAGGATTCGATTTAGCACTAAAAAAAATCTGGGATTTTGCCAACTTCTAGCTTTTTGGGGGTTACTATCACTGACGTGGGAAAGCAAACATAACAGAAAAGTGTTATAGTAAATATACATATATATATATGATACAATATATGGAAAATATATGAGGACAAATTGGATAGAATGGAGGTTGGGGCCATCATACACATTACTTGAAATGGTGGTCGAATAGCGGTTCTTTAACTGTTAGGAATTTCATGGATGTTAAATATATGGAAAAATAAAATTCATGTTCCAAACCACCAACCAGTATGTATATATATATATGAAAAATATGAGTTCGTCAGTTGGGATGATGAAATTCTTTGTTCCATTGATGTTTCATGAAAATCAGTGGGCTGTTGATTTTTGGGGACATCCTCGTGGGTATCATCTCAGCATCGATGGGAATCCTCCTGGGTAAATGTGGTCCTGGTTGGTGGTTGACCTACCCCTCTGAAAAATATGAGTTCGTCAGATGGGATGATGACATTCCCAAGATATGGAAAGTCATAAAATTCATGTTCCAGTCACCACCGATCAGGTTCTTATTGATGGCGGGAAAAGAATCTGCAGGTCGCTCTTGAGTGTGATCTTAATCAATCTTTGGAATGGAATGGCCTTGACCCTAAGGAATTCTGACGAGATGTACTGGAGGTCTTGTTGTACCAATACATTCAACCGGAATGAAACAATATTGCAAGAGATAAATTGCATTATATCAAGATGTAGGGATATAATATTCATCCTTGATTATCCCTATTATTCCTTAAATTCCATAAATATCTGTTAGATGTAGGGATAGTCCGATAGATTCTATCTGGTGCATCTTTTTCCACATTCCTACGAGGTGGGCTTCCCCCCTTTCCGTCATCTCATGAGCTCGTTCATAAACCCCATGGATACATATGAATAATATAGTTATATCCTCCACGCGGGGGTGCAGTTGGGGGTATTAAAGGCTATAACTATGGTAATGTAACTGCCATGACTAGGGATATGGGGGGCCCTATGGTCAAAGATTACACTTTTTGGCGGAACTGCAACCTATGGTCAAACCTCAGTTAAGTATCCAAGTACCTTTTGGTAAATTCACATAGCGAACTGGAAAACCATTGCTTAATATAATAATAGCTAAGCTAAACCATCTCATTTTTATCACCGAATCTGCAGTATACATGGTCCATGACTTCCATAATCGTCCATAGAAATGTAACAAATAACCAAAGGCTAATTATACCTTGTAATATGTTATACTTACATATTATTTACCACAGAACTTGGTTTCTTTCACAGAAAAAACACGAATCGCTGCCTCTGCCTTCGCCAATGCACCTGCCATGAGGGCTTCACCGCAGCAAAAATTGGAATTCGACGGATTTTACCCTCTGGTAATGACTGTTACATATAGCTATTGAAAATGGCACATATAGAAATCGTTGATTTATATACCAATATACCTATTAAAAATTGTGATTTCCATAGCAAAGTGTTAGTTTATCAAAAAGTATCGACAAAGCAAGGATGTATGAGAATGAGAATCGCAATTGATACATGCAGTTTTTTTTGATTCTACAATAACAAATCGATACAAAGCGGAACCTGGCGGTGTCCACTAATGATATATGTGGCAACCCCCCAATAGAGCCAAGCAATTTATCACTGAATTCGGCTAGAACTGACCCAATACTTGGGGCTGCCCACTGATAAGTGGAGTCCCACGATTTTTTGTGGGTCATATAACGTCTGGTTGGTGGTTTTAACCAGCTTGAAAAATATGAGTTCGTCAATGGGAAGGATTATCCCATATATGGAATGGAATAAAAAAACTTTTGAAACCACCAACCAGACATTATGTAACCATAGTTGTTGGGGGCCCATATATCAACTTGTGGAAGTTTGAATCCCAATGAATCCCACGCCTTATAGCACAGTTATTGCAGTTATACCGTACCCATCAAAGTCAATCAGTAGGTTCTATTTCACCATAGTTGTAGGGCTCCCACATCCCAACTTATGCTGGTTGGGGGTTGACCTACCCCTCTGAAAAATATGAGTTCGTCAGTTGGGATGATGACATTCCCAATATATGGAAAAATAAAATTCAGGTTCCAAACCACCAACCAATATAATTATATCCTCCACTTGGGGGTGCACTTGGGGGTATTAAAGGCTATAACTATGGTACAATGTGGGGCCCCCAAGATAGCCAAGTTGGTTTATAACTCCAATAACTATGGTTTATGGAACTTATAACTATAGTATTCATGGGGTTTATAAACCAACAAACATCACTGGGGGGCCCCACATTGTAATAACTGCTCCCATATCCCAACTGATGAGATTGATTTCCATAGTTGTATCGTTGCCATCAAAGTCACCCCAACTGTACCCCGAAGGCGGCCTTGGTGCTCCTGGTATCCCTCCATCGCTGCGACCATGGGCTCGGATGCTGTCAGATGTCAGATGTAGAGAATCATGGGATAAGAATTGGAAATGTCATGGGAATATCATGGAAAATGCTGATTTAACCATTGAAAAGAGTAATTCCTCTGAATAATGTTAGTAAAACAATGTCATAAACCACCTATATATATATATATTTATATGGATGGATGGTTCCATACTTGATACCATCCATAACCATGGCTACAATTGGGGCTGGTGGATCCTATTGCTTTACTAACATCAACGCTTGTCAAGTTAGCCCTGGTCATCCTCATCATTCCTGGGCCATCAAGACATCTGGGTTGGTTTTAGGTTTCCCGAAATTCCAACGGATGAACAATCATCATTTTCCCATTGAAAGGCAATATATCTTTGGTGTAACAGTGTAACCCATTGTTTTTTGCATCATTTCTAGACATACCCTCCAAGTTTGGCGGTTTTGTTGGATAGTTGAGGACAAAATCATGTCGGTTTCTGCTAAAGCTGTGGTGCACCTCTAGGTGAGCCATTCAGAATGGCAGCGGCTGGGCTCAACGAAGAGATGATGAGCCAGAGCCAACGTCCACCACGTGTCCGAACATCAAAAAACGCGCTGTTTTGTGGGACAAAAAACACATGTCCAGGATCAGGGCTTTCATCTTGCAACCCGCAGCTTAGCTACCTGTGCGTTGAATGTTACACCATCATCATCATCATCATCAACATCATCATCAACATCACCAACCCTAAACCTTAAAACCCTACCCTAAACTCCGTGACCATTCACTTGAAAATAACGCTTTACGGGGGTGGGGATTTGATGATTCCCTAGAAACTCTTTTGAAACATCGTTAAGATTCCCTTGAACCAATGTCCTTTGAATCCCTAAAAAAAATCTATGTGGGCGAAAAAATCATGGTTGTGCGCGTAATCATACTCTGGGATAACTATAATAACTATGGATAATTTTGACATAAAGATGGGGACATGGGACATTTTGACATATTTGGTAACTATTTGGTCGTCACTTCTCGCACGGTCGCACTTGGTGACTTGGTGACTTGGTAAATCCACGGGACACCGTATGGTACACCCAAATCATCCATGGCAACTGGAAGTTTCCGAAAAACATCGAGGATCTGAACATGGGAAATCAATGGAAATCAAAAAAAATATAAATGGTTGATAAATTCTGTAACGCGACGTTTGAAAACACGAAGGGTAAACCTTCCAAAATTAATCAATTCCGGGATTTGGTCTCAGGTGGATTTACTAGGTTCGATTGAGGAGAAAGGGCCAACCAGAGACTCAAAAAGATGTCGATGCATGGTTCCCAACAAAAACAATCCATAGTATACTTTCACTCAAACAACACAAAAACGCTTCAGCATTCTCGGCAAGGACCAGTATACCCAGGATCAAAATCGTTGGATGATCAATGTCGAAAATTAGCCCCAAAGAACAGGTTGAAGGAGGGGTTGCCGGGAGTTATAAGTTCGGTTACCCGATTCAACTGATGTATCCACGACACATCCTAATCATGTTAATCAGGGTAATTCTCACACCTGCCCCCTTCTCTCGCCCCACATTTTGGCCCGGCGTGTCCAGCGTTCCCATACCCAGGGAAGGCCCCAAGCACGTTCGTGGGTATGAGATAAGGCGCGATGCATCTCGCAATATCCTCGGACAAATCCATAGGAAGAATGCACTGGAGAATTATCGATTGTAAAGAATTGATGCTTCTTACATGTTTTTACCATTTGCTGGTAGTGGACTAATATAAGGGATTTTAGTAACGATAGAATAGTTATGGTTTATATGTTACTTAATTATCTATGTATACATTTTATAAGTTTACCATTTATGTGTTTTTAACTGTCTTTATGTATATATACTGTACACAGTATGTACATAATTAATATGTGGCACAGCCATGAATCGAGGACTCACTACAGTAACATGGGGAAAATGTCGGAAAATTGAGGAGTTTGGAATCGCGCCTGTGGCTAGAAACTACCGAGGATTCATATCCATGAACCAAGCGTTCTTCTTGTGGTTTGCTCGATTTTGTAGCTATACCCTGACTTCATGTGTGTGAATTTGCCATTTCTGGTTAGTTCAATAGTTCAATCCCCATTTTTGCCACTTTTTCAGTCACATGTTACTTAGAACCAACAATCACATTCCCAGATGCTCCATGGTGCTGGTATATTTACCATCATTTACCTACAAAACTGGGTGATTTTAGAAGCACATGTTGATAAATATTCCAGCACCATGGTTCGCATATGGGATTTGATGTTTCTCCATTCTCCATGCATCTGCTCGATGTTCGTCCCCTATTCCGGAACCAGTTTGTTTCGATGGTAGAATCCATACTTGGAGGATGAATCATGGTACCTACTAACTGGTTAGTACTAACCATAGCTATAAGCCATCTTTATATATTTTTATATTATCAATCATCCCTGGGCAAATGATGATAATTCATAATAATTCACTATCACTTCAGCATCCCTATTGGAGGAATCTTATTGGGAGAAGTCCATGATCATTCCTACCATCCTTACCACTATTCCAGGCTGAGGGAGAACAGTGAGGTCCTCATAAGAAATACCCACGGGATAAGCCACGGCGTTTTGGTTAACTGGTAAACGGTAAACGTCACCTAAACCGAAGTTCCCGATCCGTGGCATATGCCATCCATAAATGGGTTAAACATGGTGAAGTAACTATGGCTATTAAATGTTATTAAAAACATTTAACATCATTTAACCACATTAGTAAGTGGGCTGACCCTCCAAGTACAATACATGTTGTTTATATTAACCGCCATTTCTAACTGCCGTGTCATTCACTTCAAATTCACCCTGTTCCACGCAAGATGGTGCAAAAAAACTAGTGAGAATATGATAAACCCCACATTGAAACACGTGTAAATCAACTCAATTAACCATAAATCAAGAAAGATCAAGTATAAGTCCACATAATTCCCCCCCATTTTCTTAAGTCTCTTGTTCAGTCTCCCCTGATTGTGGAAAAATCCCTAAAAATCCCTCGTTTTTCAAACGTGTTCTGTTAAGGATTTCATTGGAGCACCGGCTTCGCTGGTGATCTCAAGGGCGCCCAAGGGTCTCTTCACGGAGACCTGCAAGGAGAGCGACACCGCTTCGTGAAAATCAGCACTGGGCCCATCGTATTCCACCAGGTGTGTGGCCAGTTGCCTGTGGCGTGGGTAAAATTATGATTAATGGTGATTAATAGTGATTAATAATGATTAGTAGTGATTAATAGTGATTAATAGTGATTAATAATGATTAGTAGTGATTAGTAGTGATTAATAGTGATTTATAGTGATTAATTCATAATGATTAAGTAATAGTGATTAATACTAGTGATCAATGTGGGCAAACCAATGTCATAAACCACCCATGACTGGGAATGGTTAGTTTATACCACCTATAAATGGTGATGACTGGAGGATGGTGCAGATGGCATTGTTTTAACCACATTATTGGCAGTATTATATGGTGTTGTCAATGTTGGGAAGAATGTGGGATTCTTGGTGGTTCCAAACTGTGGTTCATTGGGACTAAACCGTGTTCTAGACTGGAAATAATTCTTAGAGATGCTAAGCCTGTTTACAAATTTGGTCAGGTTATAAAAGCATGACTTTCTCTGTGAAACCGTTGGTTTACAAATCTGGTTGGTGGTTTCTGTTCGCGACAGGTTCACCCGGGTAATATTATCGGGGGCACTAGCACTGACAGTCCTGACACGTCTGCGGCCAGAAAAGCCAGGTACTAGTCCACACCTCAAACTCC
>Ga0126342_10004337_pt1 | contig 24111 bp, 19 predicted proteins | sample Cyp1metagenome_FD_92528 | JGI IMG/M metagenome (GOLD analysis project Ga0126342, IMG submission 92528) | Coral microbial communities from Lord Howe Island, Old Settlement Bay, Australia - Cyphastrea 1 metagenome | ecosystem: Host-associated > Invertebrates > Cnidaria > Coral ...
AAGATATATATATATCTTATAATATATATATCTTATAATATATATATCTTATAATATATATATATATATCTTATAATATTTATATATCTTATAATATATATATATATATATATTTATCTTATAATATATATATATATATATATATTAATCATATATATCTTTCACCTTGGTACCGATGGGCGCAGGCAGCTGAAGACTACCACCAGCGGCTGACGAATTTGGGCCTCTGGACGTCCATCGCCCCGGTGGACCGCGACTGAGATGACTCGAGGTAGTCGGTGGGCCACATGGAACTTTAGGAAAATATTGTGGTTATATAATGGTTATTAAATGGTTATATTACATATATATATATATATATTTATATTGCAAGTTGAAGAAAGTTCCAGATAGCATTATAATGGTGATCTATATTATCTATACTGGTTATATATATATATCAAGTTTAGATAGCATTTGAAATAACTTAAACATAGCTGAACATGTAAATGAGGGAAATTAAGTGGTTATATCAAGTTTTGATAGCATGTGAAATAACTGAAACATAGCTATAGCCATAAATGGAGGAAAACCTTAAGGTTTTATAAACCACATTCATGATTAGGAATAACCATGCACCACTAGGCATATAACGTATCTAACCACAGATCTTTGCTTTCTAAGCTCCAACGCGCAGCTTTCCACCGGGGCCGAATTGGATGACTCCGTACAGTCATTCTTGGATGGTCGGCGATTGAACCATAGATCTGGGCAAGAAAAAAGGCATACCTTACCATGAACAATTGGGATTTAATGGGATTGCAATGGAATTTCCAAAAACATGACACATGTACTCAAAAGTTATTTGATGAGAATTGCAGTTTTATGTCTTGTAACTTGGAAGATCTGATTTGTGAATATTGATGATCGAGGGCTTATCACATCACCGGGTGGTGTGTGCACCTTGTTTGGGGGAGGGCAGAAACAGATCTGACCGATTCATCATTCATTTTTTTCAAGAATGATACCCTCTGATAATTTAACATAGCTATTGAAAAATGGCACATAGAAATAGTTGATTTACCTCTTGTAAATTAGGTGAATCTTTCCAGTTCGCAAACTGTTAGTTCGCCTACCAGGCCGGGTACCATATTCATCATCTTGAATCGATGAATGGCTTCGATAGGCCATTGAGTAATGGCTTTGTCCTTCGGCATTTAATTTTGCTAAAGAAACTGGCCATCCAACACCAAGACGCGACTGTGAGGACAGGATGCAGAAAAGGTTCCTGTTAGCCCTGTTGGTTGATGATGACTTCGGGGATGGTTTTTACTACCCTTTATATTAATTGGGGATCACAATAATCTGGTTGGTGGTTTAATGGGGATATATAGGGAATATGATTGTGATCTGGTTGGTGGTTTAATGGGGATATATAGGGAATATGATGGTGATCTGGTTGGTGGTTTAATGGGGATATTTTCCGGGTGATTTAATGGTGATTAACCCTCTGGTAATGGAATATTGATAATCTGGTTGGTGGTTTGGAACATTGGAACATGGCTTTTATTTCCCCTATAGTTGGGAATTTCATAACCCCAACTGAAAAACTCCATCATTTTTCAGAGGGGTTGGCTCAACCACCAACCAGTAGTCCAATAGGGGAATCCCTATAAAACCAAACAGGATTAAATGGAATGATCGAGGGATGGATTTCACACTGCTCACCATGGAGACCACTGGGCAAGAAGATCGGTGTCATCAGGAGCTTGTGAAGAGCTTGGCTGCTGTTTCTCATTAACATACATTACCTGGCATTTTTAAAGAGATACATGATATCAAGTATTAGTTAATTACTGTATATAGTTTAACATTAGTATTCATTGATAGAATTACACTAATATACATCAATGAAGATTTGGCGCATTGACATATACATACATTAGTCGCATTCATGCAGCCAACTGGTGGTACATCCAAAGCAGGTCGCCTAACTCGTGCCGCAGCTGACTTCAACAGCGCTAGGACAACATGACAAATATGATGCAGATAGACACAGCTTGGAAGGAAGATGTGACAAACATATACAAACATATCAAGGCCTTTGTCATTGAACTTCTGCAGATGAACTGGGCACTCTTTCTAAACACATTGACAGGTGGCTCCTTTTACCCATGAATTTGTGCCACTCGTTTTTTCAGAGTTTCTTGAATGTTGAAGGTGTTAAGCCACGATAGGAATGTGGTCCCCAACCTTAGTAGGAAGTGTGATAGCAGATCTCAACGGGGTGACTTTGACACATCGGCCAGCATTGTCCCAAACCAGTACTCGTTGTTCCATTTTCCTCCGCTGAAAAAAATCGCAATTTCAACGTTGATATTTCCCCCTTTCTGAGGGAACATCCCCAAACTCTGTGCAATTTTACTAGAAAATCTTCGACTCCATTCGAAGGGAAATCCTTTCGCTGGCAGGGTGTTTTTTTTCGTGTGATGCTCAGTGCTGTGAATCATGGCGATGGAGACGTCATCGTCAGAACTCAAGATCCCAAAGTCTCCGGTGGTGATCTTGATGATTGGTATCTAGGACCTGAAGTCTCTGAAGGCATGCTAGGTATGCTGGTCATTCCTTGGCCTGATTCATCTACTAAGCCCGGACAATTGGACACTTCTGGGTAGTGTTCCCAAACGAACGCTGATTGTCCAACCAGGCATGCTGCATGCTTGATTTTGGTACAAGGTTGGAAAGTCGCTTTTAATTTGACGTACAAACTAATATAAACTAATGATATAGTTTGATTCCCTGTTTTCCTTCTCATTCCCCTTTTTTAAGCCTGGTCAGGCATGCATTGTTGTTGCTACTCTCTGCTGATAATTCCAGAAAGCCAAGCCAGCAGTCAGTCCACTGTTTGATGGTCAACTCCCAAGATTGCTTTTTGGTTTCTTCACCGCATGTTGAATGGTGAAATTCATTTTTTAGATTGTTGAACTCCAATGGTGGAAACATGTGAAAGCCCTGCCTCTTTCTGCAATTTAAAGCATGTCAAAGCCCTATTTCAGCCCTATTTCTGTTGAGTGTTCATGACTTTTTCAACGGGGGCCCGTTTTCGCCGAGCCGGGATGCTGTCGGAATCTGTCCATCAACAAGGCATGGCCGGCAGTGGTAAGTCCACCCTCATGCATCGCATGGTGGTGCGCCTGGGGAGTTCCAGTTCCAAAGTCTACACCGTGACCTGGTCATCGACACTGGAAGATCTACACTGACGAATAATGGTGATTATATGTGGTTAAAAATGGTTAATATGTGGTTCATATGTGGTTATTATATGTTATTATATGGTAAATGATGATTAATAATTATCTGCTTCGGGATTTAATGGGGATATGTTCCTGGTGATTTAATGGTGATTGACCCTCTGGTAATGGATTATTATGGAGATTGAACCATGGCTGATTTCATTGGAAAAATATCTTATATCAAGTGGATTTTATGGTATGTATATACATATTAAGTTATAATGATATACATAATTACATTTGTTGTATAATGTTATATAACATTAATATAATATATTTAATATATTATATATAATGATTAATGTATTAACATTAATATAGTACATATATACATATTATACATACATATTATATACAGTGCTTATTTTTGTTGAGGTTCCTCAAGCAACTCCCAGGTAAATCTGGATCCGGCGGTGAAAAATTTGGCGTACCCAGTGATGCTCGGCGAGTCGGTCCGGTAGTTTATGACTTACTGGTGCTTAGTAGGGAATGGATGGGAATGGGGGAATGGAATGATTATTACTAGTGATGACATGGATCATTCCCTCATTCCCTGCGTAAAACGCACCAGTAAGATGATATTTTATGATCATTTTTGCCTATGAAAGTGGCCATTTGGGGATATACCTGATGCATATATATATATATATATATATACATACATACATACATATATATATATATACCCCATTAGACGAAACCACATGTCATATTGCTGGTTATACCGATATACATTATACCCAAACACTTTTTTTGCAGTTTCTGATCCATCTGATCCATCACATTCCATCATTCTGAGATGGATGACTTAGATGACTCGTGTAAACTACAGCTACAATAATCAGTCTTGTAGAGTAGCAGAGAATCTAAGTATAGTTCAATATCGATGGTTGCAGCTATAAAATTCGGAGATGTGTTGATACTTACTTACTCTTCTTGTAGGGTTATCTAAGATTGGCCCTGATGAGAAAACTAGTAGTTTGGAGAACGGCTCCGGGTACAGGAAAGTGGATGGAAATGATACCGTGGGTTTCTACCGACAGAAAACACGGTCACAAGTGGTTTGGGTAAAAGTTTTCTTTAAGTCAGGCGGGGGTGACAGAAACTTTGCCATGGTTCATCTACTGGGTTTTGAACCTCTGAACTGCAGTATGGGGGAATGGAGCACCGTACGTAGATCTATAACTGATACCATGGGATACCCCTAAATCATCCATATTTTAACAGGATTTTCCATCATAAACCATTCATTTTGGGGTATCCCCATTTTAGGAAATCCCCACTCATCGCTTCAGGAATATCGACATTCGTGACTCCGTGAACTACAAGGAGGTCATGAAACATTTTGGTTTGGGGCCCAACGGCGCCATCATGACGCTCGGCACGACTCAGACGGAGAGACCAGAGGTTTAAACGTATAAACAGCCATAGCATAGCCATAGCCCCTGGCTATAGTTCAGCTTTGACCAAACTGAAACCGGAAAAATGGGGATGTCTTACATTGCAATCGGACTGATGCAGATGTAGATAGCGACAGCTTTATTTACTGTATATGTATCTATCACTATATATAAATATAATATATATATATATATATGTATATATATATGTATGTATATATATATATATGTATATTTCAGCTTGTTCAAGTTCCCTAGGACGCTGGGGATACTGACCCACAGCAATTGACAATGCAGCGACAATGATGGGACTGACAAACAGCAATGGATTGAACCAAGCTTCTTGAAAAGGGGATGTCACATGGGACTTAGCATCAATGAATGTAAAGAAGGCACAGTGACCATTCCATCATTCATTGGAGATTCCCCATGGCGCAGAAATTCTTCAATATGATCCTCATCAGATTCTTTCTTGATCTGTGGCACCTTCCTTTTTTTTGGTTGGCGATTTATCGCTTCGTCCTTCGTCGTTCATCCTGGTCGTTTCTCTCGCCGCACCAGGACATCGTTGAATCTCTTCGCCACGAAGTTTGATCAAGTACTGAATATCCTCAGCAAACGCGCCGGCGAATTGGATTACATCCTCATCGATCCTTGACGCAGATGCAGCCGGAGTCTTTTTTTTTGGCTATGTAACTAACTTCTTTCAAATGGCCATTGTCCATAGCTATGTGTTAACATGTGTTAGACATATGTTAAATTACGTGGGGGTAATTATGTCTGTCTAGGATATATACCCTGGCCTATTTATATATGATTTATATATTTTTTGGGACATTACCTTGGCCTCATCATCCCTCCCATATCTCTATGTTTGACTAAGCTCGGTGATATCTTCACCGGAAGATGACCAGCTTGGATTGCCAGTGATTGGAGCATGGGCAAGGGGTTTCCCGTATCAAAAAACCTGTGTTTTGCGTGTGCTTACCTGGTAAACATACAAAGAACTATGGAAAATCACCATGTCTCATGGGTATATCAACTATTTCTCTGGCCATGTCACTTCGCTATGTTAGTTTCCAGAGGGTATATGTGCTTATGCTTTCCTCATTGTTAGTTTTCCTCTGGCCAAGATGGGAAAATGGCAGAACAGAAAGGTCCGACAAAAAATCCAGCCTTCGAGTCACCCTATCTCCCAACAATGGTGGTTCACAAGCCCTATTGGTGCATCTTTATTGTTTCGGTGTCACCAATATGGTACCCTCAGGTACTCAAACATGGCAATGGACATTTGCTACATCTAATTTTAGACTTATACTGAATTTCAATGATTTTCCCATTGAAATACCCAAAAACAAATCCACTTGCCATGTTCGATTACCAGAGTATAAACACTAATATTATTCCAGAATATTCCAGAATAAGATTCCGTCTAGGTAATCATCATTTTACCATATGTCCCTATTAAATTCACCATATGAATCATAAACAGGTTGGTGGTTTGGAACACTTTTTATTTTTCCATATATTGGGAATAATGATCCCAATTGATTTTCATATTTTCCAGAGGGGTCGGCTCAACCACCAACCAGTAATGTTAGAATCACCATCTATAAATAGGTAAACCATCTATGAATGGGCCATTTTCCATGGCTATGTTAAATAACCATCATTTCCCTATTATTTACCATATTTCCCTATTAAATTTACATAAATTCACCATATGAATCATCATTAGTTTTCCAGATGTTCCCTCTGAAATTCACCATTTCTGGCAGGACACGCCTGGTCAGATCGAAGTCTTCAACTGGTCGGCCTCGGGGCAAATTATCTGCGACGCCTTGGCGGTGACGTATCCGACGGTGATTTGCTATGTTTCTGGGCAAAGGAATATTGCCATTCTTGGGGTATAGTCCAATCTCAGACACATCTAAAATCATCTAAATAGTTATGGATGGGGATATATAATGATATTATATTATATATATGGGTAAACTTCATCACGACCGAACCCTGTTCTCCCTCACTGGAAATCATGGTTGGTAAGGGGAATCATCCCCAAATTGCCTTAATTCAGATTAGTGAATTATTATAATTTGCCCAGATGTTTCTATGTTGCGAAAATGCCTCCGGAGGGGAGAATTTTGGGAAGTTCATGGAAGTTGCTGCTTTGGATGATGATATGATGGGTATGTATGATGATGTTTACACTACAAAGATGAAATGTATGATGTTACGATAGCTGCTATATATATATATATACTACAATATGTTATAATATGTCTGTATATATATATATATATACATCACATGATTTTGGCATGTCATAGATGGGCCAAATTTGCCAAAGAACCAGTGATTTTGGTGTGGACACTGCTGAGGGCTTGCTGTTTTGCCGTGTTTTCCCATCTACGTAGATGATCACCAGGACCCCGCATTAATTGAGTTGTAAACCAACTTGGCTTAAGTGAACTGGGGCACCACTTTTTGCTTTGGTGGCAGATCCTTCACCGGTTTTCTCCGCTTTTTTCTTGGCAGGTTGTAGATACCGCCAGATGTGTGAAGCCTGTGACGTTTATGTCCAACATGCTGTATGCCTGCAGCATTTTGTACAAGACCAAGCCTCTTTCTCCGCACGCGCCGGATGGATGCCGGATGGGGGAAGACTGTGAAATCCAAAAAGGGAAAAAGTAGATGCTTTCGATTCGATTGCCAAACTGTTAAACATCCATTCCCGCTCCATGTATGGAATATTTACATATATTTACCAACATTTACCCCAGAAATCACCCAAATGTAGGTAAATATACCATACATGGAGCATTTGGGATTTAATGGGTTAAGTATGGGTTAGTGAAACCATGGGTTTTGCCAAGTGACTTGACAGGAAGCAGACATTTTTGTTGGGACGAAAGATGGGTCGAGAAGCGGTGCTCCAGGATTCATGTCAGCCATTCTAGTGGATGTATTGGCTATATCATTCTAGTGTCTTGACTATATTCCAGTACCCTCTGGTAAACGTTTACAGAACTATGGAAAATCACCATGTTTAATGGGTAATTCAGCTATTTCTATGGCCATTTTCAATAGCCATGTTCGTTTACCAGAGAGTATATTCCTCATTCCAACTATGCCAAGCTCAGTCGCATCATCCCCAGCCTCCGCGCAATGATTCGAGGCTGCCATTTCTGGTCTCCTTCAACAAGATTGACGTGATACCACACGACTTTCTGATGGAATGGATGGAGGACGCTGCTCGGGGAGGGTGGATTTCTTGGAGGCTCATCCCAGTAAGTTGGTGAAATATCACTGGTTCTAAGTGGAATTAAGTATGGATAAGTAGGAATGATGGACTTTGAATCTTAGAACTGGCTAACAAAAACATACTTGACCAGGATGAAGCACCTGTTGTATCCCATTATCCCCATCATATTCCCTTTATATTCCCTTCGATTCTAGCATATTCTAGCCAATTCTCTGTTTTTCATGGTGAAATTACCGTGAAAATCCCATGGAAGCGTACCATTCGTTTTCGCCATTGTCCAATGTTTGGCGCTTCAAATCCCTTTGGCGTTTCCCATGCACATATTTGCAATATGTATATATATATATATTTATATGTATATATATATATTTATATATTTATGCATCATATTCAATAAACTATAGTGGAAAACAGCATAATTGATCCCACTAGTTAATAAACCAAGATCCCTATTAATCCCTCAGTTTTCCAATATTCATATTTGTGTGGTAGTTAATAACCGTAAAATTCCAGTATAAACCGCCTCTGGACCACCGTGTTGAACGCCGTGACGAGGACTTCGAGAAGTTGGGGGAGGCGCTGAGCCGCGAGACGAGCTACGTGGCGTCGCTGTCGAAGTCGATGAGTTTGGCCATGGAGGAGTTCTACAGGCACCGGACGCGTCGGGGACCGCGGGGGCCTTTGTTGTGGGGGGATAGGATGTGTGGTGAAAAATGGGATCCCCAATTTTTCCACGATTGAAAATGGAGCGATGGGGATGGGGATAAACTGTGGTGAAAAATGGTGAACACATCTTGAAACTATGGGATTTTGGATTTTGTATCATTGATATTTAGTAATAAAGAAATTGCACTTGATCATGGGTTAAAAGCAATTGATTTGGGATAGGGTTTGGGATGTGAGGAGTACAAGGTCAAATCTATATCTCCGTATGCAGTATACATCCATATCATATGCCCCTATAATTCTATTTATATATTCATGAAAACCAATTGCCATCATATTAAGATTTTGTAGATATATCATATCCAGATATACCCATATAATCCCACACATATCTACATATCCATATAGATACATATAACTATTATATGTATATATCCACATGCACCCATGTATAAATATATCTATGCTATATTATATATATTTATTATTATTCTTCTTATTATTGTTATTATTATATATATATATATTTATTTATTATATCATATAAATATGTATTTGCTATTATAAATGTTTTACTATATATTATAGTATATGTATACAGTAATATAGTATATACAGATTATGCGTATATATTATATATTATATTAATGTATATATATATACATGGCCATACACTACCACTGTTTTGATTTGGTCACAAAATATCATGGAATCAACGATATACATCATTTAATTTGTGGTCACTGAAATGTGTACAGAATATTCACAAAGTAGACTCGACAATGTGTGCAGTAATTATATGCGACGATTCAAGCCAAGGCCTGATGACTCACCGTGATCTATGGCAATCACAAAACGAACGGATTTGATCCAAAAGCCTCTGAAACATACCTCCCTGCAGAAGGCAACACTTGATCTTACTATGAAGACTTCTGCCTGTTTCAGCTAAAAGTGTTTTAAATTCCGAGGTTTCTTAGATGTCCAGCAGAAGTTAGGATATTTAATCTCCAATGGTACTTCTTCTTGCCAAGCATCATACCTGGGAATTTCAAAAGATGTCAATTTAAACCTTCAGATCTTTCTCGTTGGATTTCACACTTCTGCACAAAACATATCCTGGCAAGAGACCCCAAACAGTGTGGAGGGAGTAAAAGGATAATGTATTATAATGCTGATGATGCTGATTAATGTGGATGATGATGGTAATTAATGATGATGATGATGTTGTTGATGATGATGATGATGGTGATCTTGATGATGATGATGACGATGATGATGATGATGATGGTGATGGTGGTGATGTTGATGATGGCAATGATGATGGCGATAATGAGGATGATGCTGGTGATGATGAGGATGATGGTGATGAGGATGGTGGTGATGGTGAGGATGATGGTGATGATGGTGATGATGGTGATGATGATGATGATGATGATGATGAGAGGACGACGATGATGTTGAGTTGGAGGATGAGGAGGAGAAGGAGGAGGAGGAGGAGAAAGATGATGATGTTGAGGAGGAGGAGGATTTTGAGGAGGAAGACCGATCCCAAGACCGGGAAGCACACTTTGTGCGAGCCTGCGCAGTCGAAATGCAGACGGACATGGTCAAAGAGCCATTTTGTTTGGAATTTTACAGTATAAATGGCCGCGGACACCTCCGGGGACATCGTTTTGTGCGAGCCTGCGCAATCGAAATGCACATGGACACATTATGACACATCACAAAAGCCATTTTGTGCGGTAATTTACAGCGAAAATGCCGGACCTATATCCCGCGACACCCGTTTTGTGCGAGCTTGCGCAATCGAAATGCACATGGACATCACAAAAGCCATTTTGCACGGTAGTTTGCAGGGAAAATGCCGGACCCGTATCCCGCGACACCCGTTTTGTGCGAGCCTGCCCATGCAATCGAAATGCACATGGACGCATCACAAGAGCCATTTTGCACGGTAGTTTACAGGGAAAATGCCGGACCCGTATCCCGCGACACCCGTTTTGTACGAGCCTGCCCAATCGAAATGCACATGGACATGTCACAAGAGGCATTTTGTGCAGAAATTCACAGGGAAAATGCCGGACGCTTCCGATACCACCTCGTTCGAAAACAGGGCCTTATAACACCTCAGTGTGGACACTGTATCTTGCAGACATTGATTTCGGTTTCAAGACGTCACAGATTTCTGAAGCGATCAGCTGAGGCCTTCAGAAATTTCCCATGTTCTGACCCCAAATCAACGCCCGGGAAGAAAACATATCTTTCCCCACCTGCCTCTTTCGGAAGAACGTCAGAGTTGCTATCGAAGACACGTCGTCATAAATACATACATACATGCATGCATACATACATACGTACGTACATACATACAGGCAAGCAGACAGGCAGGCAGACCCACAGCAATACAGAATCCTCGCTGAGACTGATCTGTGTTTTTTACCCGAACTAAGAATTGCGTTAGCATGGCCAATTCTAGATGAGTATGCCCTCTGGGAATCAAACATAGCGATGGAAAATCCACCATTTTTTAGATGATTTTCCCACTTGAAATATCCTTTTGGTTTGGGGTTTTCCCGGTACCCCCCCAGAGCTATCAGCTGGGTAAAAGTGCGTTCAAAATATGGATAAACTTACCAAAAACGACAAGTATTTTATTTTTTAGGTACTCATAAGTCTTCATAAGTCATTCGTCTTGGATTTAACATTGTTTAACCTCACTTTGTGGACTTCCTGTTGATCGGTTTCCCAGATCAACTCATAGGGGTTCATTTGAATGTAGTGTACCCTCAGATCCAATGGTTGTTCACTATTTTTGATTTAAATGGTTGTTGGTTATACCGATCCGATTCCGATGATTTCCCAATTAAATCCCCATATATACTTGATGGTTAAACCACCATTTCCAGACACACCCAGTTTCCATTAACAATAGGTCAAATATCCATTTTGATTGCTCAATTCCGAATAAATTTGTTGATTGAAACCCATTAAAATCGCATCTTCGCATGGTTGAATCATTTTTGCTGCGGCCATACCTTGCCTCAAGTTTTTCACACTGCAGGAATTTGAGATCGGTGGGGGTCTCTGCTGTGACCGGAGCAGGTGCGCTTTCGCTTCGTCGACGCCGCATTCCCACAGTCATATAGAAAGAGGATATACTGACCCACGTACCACCTAAGCCCAAGCATCCAACTGCGGTTTATCCATTTGTAACTGGGCTTTGTAGAGGTGTTCTCAACTTGCTACGGCGGTGAAAGCAGGATACCTCTAGGCTCGGGAAAAATCATGGTTTGCTGTACGCTAATTGTTCCCTTGAGTCAATCCCTTGAATATATTGTATGGCAATATCATGTTCAACCGACAAAAATCCGCAAACATGGTGGTTCAAACATATTTGGATGGTGATATGTGCCATGGTCATAAACTTTCAATGTGATTAGACACTCCAATTATGCAAATTATTGTCTTCGAGTGATCCAACCAACTGATATTCTATCTTCCACATATTGTGTGGCACTATATCTGGCATTCTATCTGACATATTTTCTCAGATTCTATCTGGCATTCTTTCTGGCATATATTTCTGACATTCCATGTGGCATTCTGTTTGGCATTTTATCTGTGATATACATATATATATGTGTGTGTGTGTATTCTGACATGCTATCTGATAGCTGGCACCCTATCTGACGTATGTTCTAACATTCTATCTAGCATTCTTTGTGGCGTTCTATCTGACATCTGGCGCTCGCCGTGAAGTCCGGCAGTGCCCACTGACATCTGGCGCTCGCGGTTGGGGTCCGGCGGTGTTCACTGAGATCTGGAGTTCGCGGTTGAGCCCACTGACATCTGGCGCTTGCGGTTGAGATCCGCCAGCGACCACTGAGATCTGGAGCTCGCGGTTCACTGAGATCCGGAGCTCATGGTTGAAGTCCGGCACTGCCCATGAGAGCTGGATGGCGAGGAGAAGGAGGAGGAGGAGGAGGAGGAGGAGGACGGGATGCATTTATGATAGAATCTAAAGACCCCCACCTGCAGGGCAGGCAGGAAAACATAGGGGAAAATGCGCAATTTTCGAAGGTATTTCGAGGGTCTAGATATACCCCAAAAAAGGGTGACGTTAATCACTCGATTAGGATGGCTGGCTATTTACCACTGTATGTATCTTTAGCCCCGCCATCCAAAACTCGACAGGCTCGGAGGCCTTCCAAAAAGCCGTCCAGGACGCTGCCGTGGAGTTCCAGGAGAGCTACGTTCCTTGTGCTAAGAACTTGGGATTTGACCTAAAAGCAGGAAAATGGTGGATTTAACATGATTGAACCATCAAATTTGATCATGACTTTCGGAATTAATTGGATGAGGGTAACTATCCCAGAATGGCCGAAGTATCATGATTTAGTTATCCGGAAATAGTTCATGGCATTTTTTTTGCCAGAAAACATAAGAAAAATCAAAATAATTGGGGAGTAAAAAATATGGTTTCCCGTAGATTTTCTCTCAAAGTAATCCAATTATATGGGGACTTGACTCCGGCTCTTGTTGGCTAAATCCAAGTTTCGGGTTATGAAACAGAAAAATAGGGGCCCGCCGGGCTCCCCACATCCTCAGTTGGTGCATCATGTTGTATCCCCCAACCAACTACAAATCATAATCCCATTCCCCGTTCATGCGAAACCCCCATTGCATGGTCCAAATATCGTGATTTAATCCCCTTATTCTTGCTAGGGGGGTGTTTAAGGGCTCAACGGGGGCATGGATTATCGTAAAAGACCCTAGGTATTACACGACCCCATCACGAATGGTGAAAAAACGGGAAATTATCCTAACATGACCAACCATTTGGGGTTGATGTCTTGCATTGTTTCCTCGATTCCCCAGGTCTAATCCAGATGTTTCTCTATGTTCTGATGTTTTTTTTTCTGTTTTTTTTCCCTAGAGTTCCCAAGTCCATGAGTTTTTTTGGTGGGTTGCATTTCCCTCATGCCATCCACTTGCCAATTGAACCATTAAAATACCCTGGTTGATTGGTTAATATAGGGACTTATACTACCTAGTCTAGTGGAGATTATGATAACCCATAGGGAAATCTATCAACCAACTACCTAGACCCTCCAAGTACCCTCAAAAGTGGTCTTTTACCTCATCATGTTAGTACGTGTCCCATTTGTTTCGGGTATTGGAAAGGTCTAAGTAGTACTAAGTAGTATAACTGGTTGGTGGTTTGGAACATGTTTTTTTTCCCCAATAGTTGGGACGATGATCCAATCTGACTAATATTTTTCAGAGGGGTTGAAACCACCAACCAGTGTTAAGTAGTATAATGAGATGGGAAAACTCGTGCATTTTGTCATGGCTGAGGTGCCGTTTCTGCGGGAGCAACGCCGTGACTTGGAGGAGAAACGCCAAGCGGCCGTGGAGGAACAGATGCGAAACTTCGAGCGGGGCATGGCACCTGGGCCGCCGCTGCCTGTGCTGGTGATTCGGAGGGGATTGGCAGCCCAATCAACGGGGATCCATGGCATGTTATGGCACTTTACCAGTTAGAAGTACTAACAAAAGCCCATTGATGGAATGTAAAATCCCATTTCTGACCAGTTATAACTAATAGCCATGGTCATAACTGTATTCCCAACAATACATGGGTGAATCACCAGATAGCTGAATGAGTAAACCATGCGGGAAATGGGTATTGATATTCCCTTGATTTTTGAAAATGGGTAATTAGGTATCTCTGGTACACTAGTTCCATTTCATGGGGCAATGGGCATCCACATATTCCTCACAAAATGGGGAGATCATTCCCACATGGCAGAATCTGGTGACATGCTGGGATTCTCCCACTTACGGCATATGAATATCACGGTATATCACGGTTATAAACCATTATGAACCATTTACGCAGTGGGATGCACATCCAAGATCATCCAAGATCATCCAAGTTGGAACAGTTTAGACCCAAAGGTCATGTGTTGGGATTGATTTTAATGTGGCAAAGCTCGGTATTCGTGGGAACAAAATGGAACTATCGGAGGCGCCAGGTCCAGTTAGCTAAGTTGGTCAACAAAACTCCAGGAACTGTAGGGTTTCTGACGTTTATGATAGCAGTTTTCAATCCATGGGGGTACCTCCAAATCATCCAAGTCATTGGACCATGGCGGACTTGGACACCACCCCATAACTGAAATGGGATTGAATATGAGAAACTACAAGGGAATGTAACCTACAAAATGGTGAAGAAGTGTGATTCAACCAGGATGTAATGGAATTTTAATGGGACTCGAAGAACCAAATTAGGGATCTACCCTCTGGTGAACTAACATAGCAATTGAAAATGGCCATTTATAGTGGGAAAATCCACTATAAATGGTGATTTTCCATTGCTATGTTAGTTCACCAGAGGGTAACTTTGATTTTACAGTTTAACAATCAAAACATTCGTTGAGATTCAACGTATTTTTCAACCGAATTTGTGTTTTTTTTCAGACGAAAAGATAGGGAGCCGCTCCAAACATCACCAGAAACATCCAGAAACCAGCAATAATTACCCTCTGGTGAACTAACATAGCAATGGAAAATCACCATTTTTCATGGGAAAATCCACTATAAATGGGCATTTTCAATAGCTATGTTAAATTACCAGAGGGTAGTCACTTTGGCTCGTTTGCTGGATCCTGGGACAGGAAAGATCATCTGCTACTAGCATGGTAATCCAAATTTCAGCAGCCTAGGGTACTAAAAATTGATCCGGGCTTAGCATTACCTAACAATCATCTCCATTTCTTACAGGTTGATACGGCAACCTTTTAAAGGGTAAGGTAGTAAGGCCGGTTGGAAATATGGCACCTCACAGTCTACTGCTGCATCATCATCATTTGTCCTAGCAATATTGCCAATCTTGGGGTATAGTCCAATCTCAGACACAACTAACATCATCTAAATAGTTATGGATGGTGATATATAATGATTTTATATATATATATATATATAATGATATTATATATATATAATATATATCCCACTATATCTCCATTAAATTCCTATAGCTGATGTTCACATCCCCTTTAAATCCTATAATGTTCTGATGAAATCCCCGTTCGGTCCCGTCTCGTCCCATTAAATCCCTATTGTTGATGGTTAACTCCCCATGAAATCCCCAGTAAATCAGTTCATCAACAATGGGGATTTAACCATCAACAATCGGGATTTATCAGTTCATTATGGTCATTTCTCCAATCATTCAGTGGCAGCACGAAAAAAAAACAATTAAGGACCGGGCCAAGAACAAGCGCAGCCGCGATGGCGCGAGCATCGGCGAGCTGGATCGCTTGGGTCACGCGGGGTTGGATATGGTTCGATGGGGGGCTCAAAGGGTTGGGTGATGTTCTGGGTCAAACATGGGGCATCTCACTGGGAAGTTTGGAGATATAATAGCCCAATAATTACATGGTTAACACCAAAAATAAATCTGGTATGGGGGATTCCATAAATGGGGATACCTTTATATAGCTGGATGGTCTATAATCGGAAATCTGAAAATAACACCCATTTTTGGAAACATCCATATACTGTATACTGTAGTACGTTAATCTTTTGCTATCAGTGGTAAAATGATGTAAATTGTATTAGCCAGTTAAGAATAAGACTTTTGGGCAGGTATGATTCAGCATGTGTTATATTATAGCTGGATGGTCTTGGGATAATGGACAGTACTGGATGTTAGTTGAGCACTGTTCAAGTTGATGTTAGCTGGATCTGAGATTATAAATGATAACACACAGAGAACATGGTATATGATGGTATCTTACTGGATTATACCGCTTGGAAATGGGATAGACATTGGATTAAACTAAACAAAAAAATACTGGTTGAACCGTGGTGAATGGCAATGAATGGTAGGTTGATGGATTGCCTTTGAGCCGGAACGTGTGATTTCCGATGCAGATACTGTGGATGGGCCAGCGAAATCCTGCACCACCAAAAGGATGGTTGAAAACCTGGGATGTTTACCACCGTTTTCAACTGGTGATTCGGATTTCGCTGGCCCATCCACAGTATCATGCCAAAGATGCTGTTGTTTTCTGTACTTGGAGAGGAACAATTCTCCAAAATGGCGAACCTTTCAGGTTGATGGGAATTCTATGTGGATATCCTTGATCCTAGGTTCACTCAGATAACTTCCTTTGCAATATGTTGTGATAGTGGTGGTCTGTATGCCCTAAAAGACTAACCTTATTTTTGTTCCAGACTGGTGAACCCTGCAATTAACGCAGAACAGCTCAAAAACTGACAGCAGCTCTATTGTATGAAAATGGTTTAAGGATTATGGGCACGAGCCAATACAGCTGCTATTGCCACGCTGGCTAACACCATGATGTAGCTTTGATAGCCTTGGTGGTGGACTTCCAATAGAAATTTAAGTTTATGCTGCCTGGTGATGAAAACGCAGAAGATGCAAATCCAGAAATTTGGAATACATCAACTAACTCACCAGTATAATATTATATTCAGAGGGGGGGTATAATATTCAGAGCGACATGGTGAACTCTCAACGGGTTGCAACTCATATGACCAGGCACAGGCACCAGAAAAAATGCCTTCGAATCACCCAGAAAAACGAGACCTGCCTGGGTTTCTGAAAAAATGCCTTCCAAGGTGAGGATGTACATAACTTGACCATCGAGGAACGTGACGACTTTATGGACGACATGGACTGAAGCTTCAAACCGAGTGTTTTCGAAGCAATACAATCAAGTGCCCAACACCTGGAATGCTGGAAACAAACAAATTGTTTGGCATCTGCGGAATATCTGAGTATATATATATATATTCATTTATTTAACTATATATCGAACTTCTTGGAAGTTGATGTCTGACCCTACTATAACTGGACCAATTCTACTTATAACCTATGTTGGCACCACAAGAATTGGAATCTCAATCTCTGAGTAAAAATCAGTTCACAAATGGCTGGCCAATTGGATTACATCATCTTTGTTTCTTAACTAATGAAGTAATGTAGAAGGCATGCTGTTCAAGTAATGTTTGAATATATTTGATTTTCAACTAATGCTTAACCCCTCAACCATTGTGTTTTTTCTCCATAAGTTGGGATATCACTGATAAGATATTATATCGTATCACACAATATGGCTATGAATCAATACCTATTAATACCATTTTTAGAGGGATGAACATCCATTTACCAGCTATTTTTATGTTCACCAGGGGTACAAGGTTTTGACCCACTGCCATAGCATACAGTGCCAGAAACATGTGGTTTCCCCATCATCAGCAAGCTGTGTAGCAACAGGGCCATGGATTCTGCTGTGATGTGCATCCCAATTAGTAAGTGGTTTATAGCCCATATAATCACTCCATATTTGAAAGTGAAGATTTCATGTGTATATATATATATATAATTACACATAACAGTCTTATGTGTATATATATATATTAAATATATATATATATATATATATATACATGACAGCGGTATTGTATGGCTTTTACCCGCTTCCTATCTGGGTTGTCAGTCTCGCCATATTTGTCAGTCCCATGGGGTGGAAATGGCATGGCTCCGATGGATTCGAGCCCTCGGATGCTCCATGGTGCTGAGATATTTATGATATTTACCAGCACCAATACATCATAAATTGCCCAGTTTTGTAGGTACATATACTATACATGGAGCATATGGCATATGTGGGCAATACTTGTTAGATTTACTTCTTTGGACATGTCGTCATGTTGTTGTTCTTGGAAAAAGAGTTCAGATGTTGGGGGAAAAAGTCCGTCATCTCTTAGCAGCCACTGAGCAGCTGTAGTGGACAGACTCAGAGCCAGTGTGGTGAGAAAAACAAAGTGTTCATCGGGATGTTTCCGAGCAGTGCATTTGCTTCAGACAGGGAACAACCCCATCAGATGTGATGATACTCTGATGGATATAACAACCTTGGATGGCTACTGTACAATCTGTTATCTTTTTTCACAGAAATGGATATCATACAAATATCATACAACTGGTTGGTGGTTTCAAACATGAATTTTATTTTCCATTTCATATATGGGATAATTAATACTTCCCATTGACTCATATTTTTCAAGATGGTTATTGCATCACCAACCACACAAGAATGACCTATTATGACCTATTTATAAATGGGAGATATTGGGATAACTCCACTGAATGGTGACTTCACTAGGCCTATTAACCACTGACTCCACTGACAATGTCCGCCTCTACAGCCCAATGTGGGACATGGAACTCTACCATGGTCGAAAGGGAATCCGGAGGAAACATGGGACATACACATCATACACCCAATGGGGCATGATTGATCATCTATCCGCATGTATTTGATATATATATACATATATAATCATATATATATATATATTTCAATATATTTGATTTCATTGTTTGACTGGTCTGTAATGCACTTTTTCTTGGTCGATCTGCACTTCCTTTAGTCGCCCAAGGACTTGGGCGAGACATCTCTGGACCGTCCCTTTATTTGGGTCGGAAGGATCCCAACATCAATCCGCATCCGACGGTTTCCTAAAATGGGGGGTACCCCAAGGCAAGTCATTGGACCATTTTAGTAATATTGAAACGAATGGTTTTAGGTTACCATTTTAGGAAACCCCCCAAATGATGACCTACTCCCTAAGCTAACCTATATTTGTTCTATTTACTGTAGGTGTTGACCCAAAACCATGTGCTCCATGGCGCCATGGAGTTTATCAGCGATGATGGCTACCTTGAGGCGCGACAAACCGGGGTTTTACCAAGTGGTGAATGGTAGGGGAATCATGGTGTTTATGTCATCCAATGGAGGGATACAGTATGTTATACTCTCAGGTCATGACTATATATGACTATCAGTTTGCGAACTGGAAGCCATGGCCCATTTATAGTAGATGATTTGCCTAAAGAAATCCATTGGTTTCAAATCTTGACCCTGCCAGGCATCGAGGGATGTCTACAAGTCGCTTTGCGCGTTGGGAAACCCGTTGCGGCCATCGCCCAAATCACTGGATCAAGGGGATGTCTCAAGCATTCCATGGAAGGAATTTGTACATGAATGGTTCACTGGTTGGTGGTTTGGAACATGAATGGATTATTTTTCCATATATTGGGAATGTCATCATCCCAACTGACTCATATTTTTCAGAGGGGTTGAATCCACCAACCAGTTCAGTTTGAAGCTATATATATATAATTATATATATATAATTATATATATATATATATTGCGTAGTTGCATGTAATTGCGTTGAGCAGATAGAGTCATCGCTATAAAGGGTACCGGTACCACCCGGTATTAGCTAGTATCCCTGTTAGCAACTTCAACGTCCAGATGTGACAGCACAGATGTGAGTTGGGGTTTTCCAGCAGTCCCATCTTGTGAGGCCTACGTTACCCACATTCCCCTGGTGTGGCTGAAAAAATAACTCGGATAACTTTGCCCCTCGTACATTCTCCACAAACTGCCAAGGATGTTGTTTCATATGTTTTTTCTAGTTCACTTCTAATACCATCCCAAACAAGTATTAAGTATGTATACAAAACACAAGAAATAATGTACGCAAAAACTAGTTGCTATGGGTAAAAATGGTCAAAACAAGTATCAAATCATCATAGATCAACTATAATTAAATATCTATAAATCCCAATTTTGAGTGGTAAAAAAAACATGTTTCACATCCCATTTTTTGTTCTGGATTTCAATTCTCCGTCGCCGAAAGGAGTGCAATTGCCCATCCAGCAGCAAGCGAAGCTGCAGGAGGTCGAGATGAGGCTTGGAGGTTTCTAGCTGGAAAAATCACCTAGAGCTGGGGACTTGCCCAGCCACGTTGCCGGAGGGTAACCGCAAACGATCGTAATTTGGTTCATAACTAGGTTAACTATGGTTAACTAAGGTTTATGATTGGGGTGATTGTATAGAACTATAATATGATGGTGAGCAAAGAACTAAAAATGAGGATTTATCTACCAGATGCTGAGATGTATGAAATGGGATGGATTTTGTAGGGATCTAGCATCTCTTAAGATCGGTTAAAGCGTTCCAAGCCGTTCAACAACTCAAAAAAACATATGGACACCAGTAAGTTTTATTTATTTTATGTTATCTTTAATTTGCCCCAGTTTCACTAAAGCTTATGAACCTATTCTGAATGTTGTTTTGTTCTTGAATAAGTTTACAATCATAAGTAGATTCTATAATTCTGTGAGTTTTTTTCACTAAAGATTATAGACCCTGGATGAACAAAACTCACAGAATTGCTCCCGGCTGGGCTCCAAAAAGGGGTCCCACTTCAGGCGCCAGGTGTTCTTCGATGACCTGGCGAAGAAGCACAACAGGCCCGGCCCTTGCGCCGAGGGAAGGGGACTTTGTTGATATAGTCTAATGATAAATAGCAATACACCTGGTTGGTGGTTTAATGGGGATATTAATGGTGATTTAATGGTGATTAACCCTCTGGTAATGGAATGAACACCATTTACTGGTTGGAAAAATCACAATTTTTTAATGGGTAAATCCACTATAAATGACCATGATACTGGTTGGTGGTTTGGAACATTTGGAAAATATTTGTTCACATATTGGGAATGTCATCATCCCAATTGACTTTCATATTTTTCAGAGAGGTAGGTATACCACCAACCAGAGAATGAACATGTATAATGATGACTTATAGTTATAATAGTAATACAAAGCAATACACAACAAAGATGAATCATAGCGATTTATAGTTAATGCATAACAACGTATACAATATGTAATTAGATGAATATGATATAATATATATATATATACGTGGGTATAACGTGTTTCACCGCCCCCATCCAGTGTTTTCAAGTATTCTATATGTGCACGTGTCAGAGATGTTGTGCACGTTTCCCAGCAATCGTGCACGTTTCACAGAATTTGTGCACGTGTGCACTGTCACAGAAGTTGTGCACGTTTCACAAGCCCCCTAATAATGTACGTGTTCAACTGTATACACACTGAGCGCATTCTAGTCAGCAAAAGCATTGGGGCGACCAAACGCGTTCTCCCGATATACTTATGTATGTATGGTTTATTTCAACATATAAGGTTATTTGATTCTCCATATCTACATAGAATTAGTTAAATAGAACCACAGAACTACATATATACCTATGGATCTAAATGCCGTCTTCTTACCCCCCAAAATGAATGAAAACGATACCCAGATCCTCTTTAGTCTGGGATAGTGGCAACGGGGTTGAAGAGGCAACGGAGTAAAGTATAACGACCTCACTGCAACGTCGACCTCACCTGAGTAAATGATGGTTAGTGTTAGGGTACCTTTCCCCAGCCTCATTTCAGGCTGGCGACTATTGTAATTTATTCACAATTTATATTCATTCAGCAAAACCCTGAGAGTGGCGAGTTATTGTGGATGATAGAACTCAAAACTTTGATTTGCATGAAAAGGATATCAATGGGTATATATATATATATATATTGAAGATCATACATATGGTATCAATGGATACATATACCATTTCCATATACCAGGAATCCAGAAAGGATACGAGTCTCGACTGGAACAAACCTCCACAGGCGACAGTTGAAGCGTCAGGAGGAGGGGAAGGCGCCCGTGATTGCCATTGAGATGACTGGAGACTTCGTGACGGATAGGTGTAGCGTATACCATCTGGTTATGACTAACAGTTCGCCATGGAAAGATCCACCATTTTTAATAGGTAAACCCAGGTAAACCATCTATTTCTATGGGCCATGGCTTCCATGGCAAACTGTTAGTCATAACCAGAGGGTATATAGTGATGTACTTACTGATGTATAGTGATCCCTGATCCAAACACCTCCTGAGAAGGTACTTATCCATACTTAACCCCCCAAATGATAGTAAAATATACCCCAAACACTTCCTAAGAAGGAGAAGGTACTTGGATCCTTTTGGGGATGTCTATGGAGCTTTCCTGAAATAGGAGTACCCCATCCATCATCATCCATCATCCATGTTATTTTCGGATTTTCCATAAAATAAACCATCCAGCTATTGGGGTACCGATTCAGGAAACCCCCATATGGTGATTAGTTTGGATGTCCATTGGGATGCTAGCCAGGCGTAGGATGATAGCCAGATGACCACATGTTTGTCTTGTTGTAAGGAACCGTTCTTTCGAATAAATTCCTATAAATAGTTCCGTCCATTGAATTATTTTACTTTCTATAAACCAGCATGTTTGGTTGGTGAAATAACCTTTTACCACATAACAAATCTGTAAAAAACCATGATATCTCATGACATCCCATCACATTGTTATATTATTACGTCACAATTATGGATTATAATTACCATTCATTTGGATTCCAATAGAATTTTCCACTGTATAATCCAAATGATTGGACCTTATATATTCCATTCCACTGTTTCCATGCTGACATCGCCTGCTTTGCAAATGCGGCCGCGCTTATTTCAGGCGCTGGAAGGTGAGAAAGTGAGGTTCTTGGGGCCTTTACGGCACCGGAGCACTGGAGCACCAAAGCTGGAGAAAAAGTGGACGAGGGATGGCAAGTGCTATACGGTCCAATCATTTGGATGGAAAATTCTATTGGAATCCAAATGAATGGTAATTATAATATATATTAATTAATATATTATAATCCATAATTGTGACGTACTATTGATGAATGGTAATCATCACAATTGGATTATAGTGATCACCATAATAATGGATTATAAACAGAAAATTGTCACTATTTGGAAGTAATTTTGGTGACAAATCATCAATAGGATGGCCATTGAATAAAATTCCAGAGATGAAGTGTCGATGTGTTTTTCAGATTTTTTGTTGAATTCAACGAGGCGACCCCTCATAAGGCACCATTGGAGCATTGCAGGGCATGCTGCTTCAGGGTTAAACTTTCGATGGATAGTTTAGTAAAGTGTTTAGTACGTCCATAATCTTCAATTTTCCAGACCCTCTGTGTGTGCCCATAAAAATGGTGTATTACGCCCTGATTTTAGTGTTTGTTTTCCATTTGTGGTGGTATTTGGAGGGTCTAAGAAGATTCGTTGTACTTGTTTTGATGTCTATTGCTTGTCCCAGTTCCACTCAGCACACTGTAGCTGGGTGTACAAATGTGGGAAGTGATTGTGGGATCGGTGAAGGTCTCTCCATCATCACACTTGCTTGATCTTGCTAGCAAAGAATGCTGTAGGGCCTTCCAGAATCTTCAACTTCTAAACCTCTGTGGAGGTGCCAGCAGAAAGGTTCTATTCAAGTTTGGCAAGTTGACTTCACGCAGTATCTAACCCTGCAGAACTGAATACAGTACTATTCGATGGTGTCCAGCAAACGGTTTGGAACATGGCTTTTATTTTCCCATCTAATTGGAATAATCATTCCAACTGACTTTCATATTTTTCAGAGGGGTAGGTATACCACCCAGCAACTTGCGTGTGACCCCCTTCACAAAAAGGAGCGCCATTCACCGCCATTCACCGC
>Ga0126342_10004338_pt1 | contig 24110 bp, 24 predicted proteins | sample Cyp1metagenome_FD_92528 | JGI IMG/M metagenome (GOLD analysis project Ga0126342, IMG submission 92528) | Coral microbial communities from Lord Howe Island, Old Settlement Bay, Australia - Cyphastrea 1 metagenome | ecosystem: Host-associated > Invertebrates > Cnidaria > Coral ...
AATTGCATCCAAGCCATCGCCGCAAACAAGCTCACTGTTGGGGATCGGGTGCTGGTGCTGATTTCTGGCTCAGTGCCTTCCGAGCTGCGATACCTGCGGCATTTCAAAGAGGAGGGCGAATGCCATCGATTGGAACTGGACCCAGGCCTGGCGATCGAGTCCTTCCACGCACTGAAGGGGATTTGGACCAAGGGTCAGGAGCCCCTCCGTCCGGGTCAGCGACCGAAGGGTGGAGCTGGATTGCCACTCGAACACCTTCCAGTCACAGACGAGCACCATTATAGATTGAAGAAGCTCGGCCAAACTTGGGCAAATTATGAATGATGATTACATAATCTTATTTCCAATATTATCTGTAGGATAAAGACGAGGCTGCCTTGCCGACCAAACCTGGGTCATATAGTAATATTGCTGGAAAGGCTAGAGGAGTCTGAAGTTTCAATCGAACATGCCTTCAACATTCTTCAACATCTTTCACCTTGCGTTTCATTTGTTGTATGGTGGTTTGGTGAAAGTGCAGTGTCCAGAAATTTGCATGAAACTCAGGCCTTTGCATGACTGATTATGTGGTGGCCTTCTGAAACTGGACTGGGCTGACTGCAAGTGACAGCGCCAGAGCTTGATTTAAGAGTTATCAACAGTTTCTGTCCAGATTTCACTATAGTGGTGGTATGTGGTGTTTCGATAATGTATTCAATTAAGGGCAATCATGGCGGCAGAAGCATGACATATTGCCAATCAATTTTTCAATCCAACAATTGCATGTCTCAATCGCAGACTTTTACACACAGACGCTTTTGCACACAGACGCTTTTACACATAGACGCTTTTACACACAGACGCTTTTACACACAGAAGCTTTTACACACAGACGCTTTTACACACAGAGGCTTTTACACACAGACGCTTTTACCCAGAGACGCTTTTACACACAAAGACTTTCACACACAGAGGCCTTTACACACAGACGCTTTTATTACACACGGAGGCTTTTACACACAGACGCTTTTACACACAGACGCTTTTACACACAGACGGTTACACACAGACGCTTTTACACACAAACACTTTCACACACAGAGGCTTTTACACACACAGAAACTTCCAGAAAGCAATTTTCAATCCAACCATTGCATGTCTCAATCGCAGACTTTTACGCACAGACGCTTTTACACACAGACGTTTTTACATACAGACCCTTTTACACACAGACCATTTTACACACAGACGCTTTTACACACACAGACGCTTTTACATACAGACCCTTTTACACACAGACCCTTTTACACACAGACGTTTTTACATACAGACACTTTACACACAGACGCTTTCACACACCGAAGCTTTTACAAAAAAAACACTTTCACACACAGAGACCGGACCCGTGACATCGCAATTTTACCTCAGTTTTTGGCGATCGAACCTCATTTCGCGTGTAAAGGTTGCGATTGACACCTCAAAATCACAATTTTGCCTCAATTTTTGACGTCCAACGCCCATTTCGTGCGAAAAGGTTGCGATGGGCCAAGTAAAATCATACTGCAGTTTTTGGCGATCGAACCTCATTTCGCGTGTAAGGGTTGCGATTGACACCTCAAAATCGCAATTTTACCTCAATTTTTGATGTCCATTTCGTGCAAAAGGGTTGCGATGGGCCAAGTAAAATCGCAATTTTACTGCAGTTTTTGACGTCCAACGTCCATTTCGTGCGAAAGGGTTGCGATGGGCCAAGTAAAATCGCAATTTTACTGCAGTTTTTGACGTCCAACGTCCATTTCGTGCGATGGATACTTCAAATTAAGTCGAAATTTTGCCTCAGTTTTTGACGTCCAACGTCCATTTCGTGTGAAAGGGTTGCGATGCATGGATACTTCAAAGTCGCAATTTTACCTCAATTTTTGACGTCCAACGTCCATTTCGTGCGAAAGGGTTGCGATGGACAAAGTAAAATCGCAATGTTACCTCAGTTTTTGACGTCCAACGTCCATTTCGTGCGAAAGGGTTGCGGCTGACTAACTACAATCGCAATTTTACCTAGGTTTTGGACGTCCAACGTCCATTTCGTGCGAAAGGGTTGCGTTTCGTGGCGCTCCGGCGGCACCGCCCCCGCCTTAAGAGAGAGAGATAGAAAGAAGAGCGAGAGAAGATGTGAGGGTGCGAAGAAGCAGATCTGCAGATGTGAAGGTGTGAAGATGTAGATCTGCAGATGTGAAGGTGTGAAGATGTAGATCAGCAGGTGTGAGGGTATGAAGATGTAGATCAGCAGATGTGAAGGTGTGAAGATGTAGATCAGCAGATGTGAAGGTGTGAAGCTGTAGATCAGCAGATGTGAAGGCGTGAAGATGTAGATCAGCAGATGTGAGGGTGTGAAGATGTATTACAACGGCTGCTTTTTTACGAAGAACCCTTCGCAGGCGCTCTCGGGAAAAATGTTAAGAGCACCCAGGGTTCGGACGATTTTTGGAAGTTGAGATGTTGAAAGTGCACGCCGTTGTGGCGCGAAGCACATTGTCAAAGACACTTCATGACTTTCATGACTCTTCATGCTCGGAGCATTTTTGGATGTGGCACGAAGCGCGTTTCCAAATCAAAATGCTAAAAGTACGTAAAGTACGTTCGGACCCTTGGACGTTCAACCGTCATGTTTGTGGCAGGCGCAATGGATTTTGATGGATTCTGATGGATTCTGCGCCTTCAAAAAAGTGAGCGAAACGGGAGGGTTTCGTGACACTTTGGAAAACGGTGGCAGGCGTGGGATGTTTGAACAGATCTGCATTCCACGTGGCAGGTGCCAGTACAAGAGACATCTCCATCAGACATGTTCTGAGGTCAGGGCGCTGATTCCTGAGAGGGGTTGCATTTTGGAGCATCAAACTGTCAGGTTTGCTCAGATTATTTTCCATGACAGGTGCAGCACTTTGTATGACTGGGCCTCACTGTTTCCTAGCGGGCGCACTACTTTAGAAACATGGGATGGAAAATCACAAAATGCATTGGTACGAGGTCATCACCTCTGCACCTAACTTCTCCGTTTCAAGCAAGTCTCGCAGAATCGCTTTGTTTTTGATGCTGTCAATTTGAATGTGTGAGGAGGTCTTGGAGGTGGACCATGTGAGATCGTTTGAGAAAGCCTCGCAAAATTGCACCCATCGTTTTGGACCCAAGGAAGTCTCGCATAATTGCTTCCTTTCGAATAGGGAGCTGGATATTTAATCTAGATGGATGGATGGATAGATAAGAGATAGAGATATAGAGAGAGAGAGATAGATAGATAGATCGATAGATAGATAGATAGGGAGACACAGAGAAAAGAAGAATGATACAGAGATTGGGAGAAAGTGACAGAGAGAGAGAGAGAGAGAAAAAAATGGATAGAAAAGGACATAGGTAGTGAGAGAGAGATACATAGATTGATCGATCGATAGATAGGTAGGTGGATAGGAGGAAAAAATAGGTAAAGAGAAAGAGATAGGTAGGTAGATAGGTAGATGGATAGGAAGGAAGAAGGATAGGTAGAGAGAGAGAGAGAGAGATAGGCAGATAGAGAGATAAGATAAAATAACATAAGCTAAGAAAAGATAAGATTAACGCAGATAAGAATAGGTCAGATGAAATGATTAGGTAAGCAGGTATATATATATATTATATAGATAGATAGATAGATAGATAGGTAGGTAGGTAGGTAGATAGGTAGATAGGTAGATAGATAGATAGATAGGTCGAGGGAGATGGAGATGGAGAGGGAAGAGGAAGATAGAGAGAGTCACAGTTTCAACCTCCTTTCGGTCCATCAGTGGTTCGCTCTGCCATCTATGCATCACCGCAATTCACCTCTCCTATAGGTTTCCTACCTGTGAAACTTCCGCCACCGCCTTGCGCGGTCCTACTGGTATTCATGAAGCCTTTGTGATTGAGGCTTGAGATTTCACTTTTTTCCTCGCAAACTTCTTCACAAAACCCAGGTTTGCAGTGTGGTATGCCGCCAGTATTGATTCCATTATTGCTGCGTGCTTGATCGACCTAGTGCCTTTCCTAGGGGCACTCATGGTAGGACTTTTGAGTGGAGCTACGGGTTTCTTGGTGTATCACCTTCACGTGGTAGTTGGAGGCTACAACACCACAGTCTTTGCGTTCTGCTTCTGCATTGGTTTTCTCAGCTCATTAGCAGCTTTGATGCCATTGAAGAGTGGTTCTTGTACGATTATCGTTTGCTTCGCCGAAGAGGCTGATTTCCTACGCCGCAAAGCACCGGCTCTCTACGAGGCATTGGTCCAGAAACAGATCGAAGAAGATGCGGACTCCTCGATGGGCTCAGCCAGTTCCTCTCGCCGAGGATCTCATCAACATCAGATCCAAAACCAGGGCGGCCAAGCGCGTGATGTGCGAGCCGCGCCACTGATGGAGATGCAACCCCAAGGCCAACCACAAGGACGCTAATTCATGCCCATCCTGCCAACAACTCCATCGCCGGACCATGCACAAATTAATTAGACCTTGACCTTGATGGATTAATGGATCTTGATGGTTCTACTTGACGGAAAACAGCAGTTTGCAGAGACTGGCAGTTGCATTTGCGTTCGCTGACTTTTTTGTTTTCTTGGATTTCTTCGAAGCGGACCCATGGGCCAGAGGAATTTTCATCCATGTTCACTTTAGTTTCGTGTAGTCTCATAATGCAAATGACGGCAGGCAGAGACAGATCAATTGCATGAAGAAGAAGAAAAAAGAAGAAAAAGAAGCTACGCTGCACATGTTGCGGAGGAAGCGAAGTTCTCGAAGGCATTCAGGACGGGACTGTAGCGATTGGGCCGGTCGGCTTATATAGATGGTTTTATGTAATCTTATCTTATTTCTTCAGCCCGCAAAAGTGAGCACAATACCAGTATCTGGGAAATCATTGACGCACCATGCTGCAGCCGCCGCTATGTTGATTCTGGACGCGTCTCTTTTTGGACAGTTCATGGATCATTGATGGCATGTGCCCTTCGCAAACGAATATAGGGGATGTGCCGCTTATATAAATCATTTTAAGTCTGTGGTGTTTAAGTCTGGTGTTGTTGTTGTTGTCGTTGTCGTTGTCGTTGCCGCTGCTGCAGCTGCCGCTGCTGCTGCTGCCCTACCGCGCCTTCCAAGAAGCAATAGAATATGGGCAGTTCGCCTTGCGTCCATTTGCTGTCTTGCAGCTTTCACGGCCAGGAGCAGATGGCAAGTGCATGAAGCCGTTTCTTTTTCCTGACAATGCTGGGCCTGTTGCGCTGCATGAATCTTATACCACTCGGATGCTTGTTTCATCAAATCTTTTCACAAGTTCTACTATTTATTGATTGACATTATTTATGAATATTTATGACATGTCATTTATCTTCAATGATGTCGGCTAGTGCTGCAAAACATTTACGATGCAGATCCACAGAACCTGGTATCCGAGCCACTTACGCAAAATCTGGCTTGATGCAGCCAGAGCTTCTTCCACCAGAATCCGCTAAATTCACCCAAATTCGAAGTTTGTAAATGCAGCCGGGCAGAATTTAGATGCCACACTAAGCTGCTAGTAAATAGGTGTAAATAGTAAGAGAGAGAGATCGCCTAGGCTCTCAGGGCTGAAGTTTCAGCAGCTCTGAGGAGACTGCGTAGATCTAAGTAGGCTGGATGGCACTGGTATGCATTGGGGATAAACGAGCAGCCTGATCAGCTTGTAGCACTTGAGCATGGTGCTAACGCTGTTCTTTTGGATTGCTTCGTATCCGATTGGAGCGGGGTTCAACACTTCCATGGGATTGTGAGCATTGAGTTCTTTCTTGAATTGAGGCCATGCATAGTAGTCAGTTGTCATCGAGCTAGGATTTTTGGAGCAGATGTGAAATCGCGCCAAATTGTGCAAATCACGAGCTTCTCCACCCTTTGCTATGCATGGATGAACATGGTTGAACCTGTTCATGGATGAACTCACAGTTTGCACTCTAGGATTGTGCTGCTGCTGATGCCGGCTGCTGGTGCTTGTGCGGGTGGTGGGCTGCAACAGCCGGGCTGTGACGACTTCGACCGTGGTATTGTTTGAGGGTGTGGGATGGTGTGGGTAGGTGCTGGTCATTCGCATTTCAATCCTTCTGCACCCTTTTGCATTGCTCGTTGCCATTTGCAGATCAAATTTTCATGATGGAGCCCGAAATACAAGAAGAGCTGCCAGGACCCTCATGGCTGCCTCTGCGTTGGGACCCAGAATGTCCCGTCCACCAGCATTTGATGGAAGCTGCCAAGTGCCTGAGGGAGACTGGACGCTTTGAAGATGCTTGGCCGAGAGTTGCGGGGTGGTATATGTTATGCAATAATATGCAATATACAAGTGAGCACTCAAGTATGCATATGTACAAGCCGTAAGAGATGTCAAACTGTAAGAGATGTCTTTGATGACCCAGGAAGCTTTGCGCAACTTCACGGAGGCTTACCAGAAGCACTTGAAGGATTTGAATCGACCGCATCTAGGTTTTTCAGCCATATTTCCGCTCTTTTTTGCATCCCTGCGCAGCGGCCGCGATGTTTCAGCCACAAGCTGCGGCCGAGCACAGCTGGTGCGATGTGAGGATCACATTACAGACGCGCTACTGGGCAGGCAAACATGGCAGCGAGGGATGCTTGGGGATGTCTTCAGATGGTCAAACCCGGGCAATGTTTTGCTGATTAATGGCGTTGAGCGTCTAAGATGTCTAAGGCTTTACTGTCAACTGATACTTGGGACTCATGCACATGATGACCGTAAAGAACCCAGACATGGGAAGCATGCCCACTAGCGAATTCGGGACATTTGGGGTATTGTATGGTATAGTGATGTAATGTAATATCTAAGATCATCCAAGATCTGTCTCGTTTATATGTAATATATTTTTTCGTTTATATTATTTAGTTATTAAAATACGCTGTAAGTAATCGCTCAAAATAGCACACCACCTGCTCACTTTCAGCTTCTATTGAACTGTCTGAGATGGCGATGGCGAGAGAGAGAGAGAGAGAGAGAGAGTGTGTGTGAGTCCATCGCAATTTTGAATCAGCATTGAATCATGTGTTTGTTTGTTTTTTTGTCTCTGCCAAGGCCTGAAAGGTAAACATGTCGGAAAAAATGTTCTGAAGACTTAGGTTCGCATGCTGCCGCTCCTTGTTGGAATCCCTTGCCTCTGACTTCGGGACACAAATACCGCAATGTCCTTCAGACAGCGGTGCTAAGCAGAAATTTGTTCACGAGCTTTGCGCACAAGCAGGCGCATCCTTTGTTTTCTTGGATGTTTCTTTACTGCATTCCGTCACTGACACTGCACTTAGTGACTTAGTGAACAATTGGCTCCAAGGATTTGGACAGTACATGTAGGGACTGCATGATGGCGCAGCGTCGTAATCCCTTCCAACACAATACGACTAGCAAGTCCACACTATAGTCAATATTTTCTACGACACTGTTCGCACCTTTCCCTACTTGATGCTACTTGATTACGGAATTGTAGCTGTTCCCCCGCATACACAACTGATAGAATCGCAATAAATCTATATAACATGATATAACATGCAGATTCGGGCTACTTCTCCCTCCTCCACCCTAAGACTGAGTTCATTTGCATCCGTTCCGTGGAGGTATTTGTTTAGACATGGTCCGGCTTGGCCGTGTCTACCGAAAGAAGAGGCGGATGTTGATGGAAAGGGCCAGGGACTGAATGACCAGGCTTCAGTAAGCAAGATAAAGAGCTTCTGTTTCGAAGTTGCCCAGTGGCCCAGGAGAGTGTGCTCCGTGTAATCACACAAGCCTTGAAACTATGCATTGCAGTTGAGCAGATGGTGCACATCATTGCCATTGCACTGAGGTCACCGGATCAAACTTGCTGGACAGCATGAGCAATGCTACTCGTTGAAAGCCAGGTTCATTTTCTCCTTGCTATATATCAACAATTTGCTAGGGAGATATGCCATGCAGTGTCCCGCCTCATTGCTGAATCATAATGTGTACATCAATATTGCTGTCGTCATTTGCGTCCTCGTCATGGCCATCATGGCCATCATCATCGTTGCTGTCGTCGTCATCGCCGTCATCGTCATCAGCATTGGCATCAGCATGGCCATCACCATCATCAATACCAATGACAACCGTAACCGTGGCATTTGTGTTGTCCGTCAATCCTTGTCACCGGGTTCTTTCTCAAACATTCATCTACAGGCATAAGCACCGTGGAAGTACAGCACAGTCCCTGGCTAACCCCCCCTATTTGCCAGAAGAATCCATACGATACAAAGCATCCAGTCCTAGAGGAAGCCGCCAGGCCCTCGGAACTCGGAACTCCAACATGTTTTTTTTCCATGTTTTTCTGCTAAGGCGCCCAGCACACCAGCAAGTAGCCATCTTGAAGCCACGCCGCGAACGCCAGCAACACCAGCGGCTGGAAGTGCTGAGTACCAAAAACTCATGTCGTTCCTTGGTGTGTTTGTCAGAGCTGTGCCAGTATTTGTTGAATATTTGTTTAGCCAATCCGTCACACCACCTTGCCAGCCAGTTCCAGGGGGGCATTGTGCATCACAGAGGCCATGAGGCGGTCATGGTCGTCGATTGCTAGACTCGTTCCGGCAATGTTAGGTCTGGTTTTCTACGAGCCGGGTCTTTATTAAGATCCGTGCAGGCTGGAATTCTGGATGACTCAACTGAAGAGTACTGTAGAGTGTTGGTTTGCTGAGTGGTGTTGTCTTTTGAGACAGGGATCATCATGGATAATCCATGTGGTTCTAGCTCCACCAGGCCATCACCAAGCTCCCTACGCACCACCCGCCTGCCAATTCCAACCCATAGTTTCCAAAAGAAGCAGTGTCAGACAGGACCAAAGAGTTACTTAGTTCATTCAGGACTTGATTGTTAAGACGAAAGGTTTTTTCTGTGAGACACATCGAGACAGTGGGCATCTCCATGAATGAAATAAGCACAAATCAGTCAGGTTTTGGGTGCAATTGAGTGGATGTAAATGTGCTTTGCGTGTTGCAACTGGGTCCTCCGCAGGTAGAGATGGATGAATTGCATGAAGAAGCTCAACGTTATGCAGCGGACCTGAAGCAGGGCAAGGTGGCGGAAGGGAAGGAAGCTCTTCACGGTGTTGCACAGGACGGAACTATTGCAACTAGGCTTAGCTGTTTAGTACCAAACGTGAGCACAATATTCTTTTGCAGCGTATTGACTACCACCATGTCAGGCACTACCACGCGAGTCTTTCCTTGATGATGGGTAAGACAGTAAGACAGGCATCAACAAGCTTCTCAGAGGTCTTTTTGTCATTGCAGGTGCCCGTTGTCCTTGGCTTTGAGGTTCGGGAAGAAAATGATTCAATTTACTGTACCACCCCAGTGATCCCATATTTCTATTGGACTAGACTCGACCAAAGTGAATCTGTCAATGTTTTTTCCATTCATGATTAAAGTGAGCCAAAATCTATGACCAAAGAGAACCCCACCCCGAATGTGGCTTATGAAGCATGTGAACAGTTTGCCCTGCCCTGTGAGTTTCCATTTCCATTTGTTATGTATCGATTTGCTGCTCTGTATTGAGCAGGTAGGCTTGGTCGGCGAGGCAAACTTTTCCAGATATCCTTTCCCAGAGGAATTGTTTCAAGTGCAATCATGTTTTTGATTCCTGGAGTCTCTTTTGTCTGTTCCCAAACGATTTAGCCGCCAATCATATGACATAATTATATGAAATATCTACTCCCCTGACTCTGATTCTATGACATTACGATCTAGATATTATCATAATAAATTAATGACATATATATATATATATAATTATATATATACGTATATATATCTAAGATCTCATGAGATGAGTGTCAACAGGGACGCAACTGCTAAGGACCAGGAGCTGCTGCAGACCTTTGGCAGTTTTTTAGACCTGCAGTTGTTGCCCCTCTACGTGCGCGACGTGCCACTGGAATATGTGGGAGAGGCAGCTTGGGCATGCTTTTAAGGAGTGAGCAGGAATGCCAATATGTATCTAATATATATATATATATCATGTGTATATGATACATATATATATACACTATATATATATATATTATGTATACGTATATTTTATCATATGATTATCCAATTAATAATTTTATAATACTTATACAATCTATAGGGGAGAGAGGTCTGTGATGGTCTATGCCTATGATATGTGAGCGTATAGGTAGTGCACACAAAAATTATACCATGTGTTTCTACGATGCAGCATGCTGCACACCATACGTATCCAGTATCCATATTACGATAATATATGTAATATGACTACTGTAATATGTAATGTGTAGTATGTAACAATAATTTTGTACAAAAACCTATTATAAATATATATATATATATACATATATTATGTGCATCATTGAGGTACCTGTCTTGTAACGGAGGTCCTCCCACCACAGTCTCTGAAATCCTGACTCGAAGCATGAAAGTGGCAGACCTGGGCAGTTGGACATCAAGCTTTGCGATGTTGATGTCCCAACACGGTGTGAATTCACACGCGCAATTACGGCTAACTGCCCGAGACATGCGCAGTGTTTTGTGAGTACTTCTGCACAGTGTGATACAGTTCTGCAAAGTGTGCTTTCTTATACATAATATGACTTTGCCTTGGGCGCCTCCATAGATTCTAGAGTGGCCGGCCATAAGGGATGAAAAGCAGTGCGGCAAGATTGATTGAAACAAGCTAAGAGAGATACAACAGCAGTAGTGTGATAATGACTTTGCATGCACACCCTGTGCCGTGTGAGGAGCTTGGCGACAAAATTTTCGGGAGCGTGCATATATATATATATACATTATAGATAGATTAGATTAGATTTAGATAGATCAAGGCATGCTCTAACATTTTTGTCGCAAGTTAAACTTCTTAAGCCACTCAGTCAGTCATCGAGGTGAAACTGAATTTCGAAAATAAGCACATATCTTTGCGACAGCGTGCAACACTATGTGACACTCTATGCAGTAATGTTTGTGCTGAGTACTCCTACTTTGCCTTGATTGATAGCTTGCAATTTCAATATCATTAATTTTGGATCTTGATTAGTGTAGAGCCCCCAATAAACATTTGAAAGTGCCTCTTTAGGCTAGTAACTTCTGAAGGGTCGTGGTCTGAATGATTTTGGATCATGATCTTGAGTAAATATTTTAATTTGCTTTAAATTGATTTCAACTTACTTTCAATTGATTTTATTTAGTTTCAATTGGTTGAAATTTACTTTCCATTGATTTCAATTTACTTTCAATTGATTCAAATCTATTTTCAAGTTACGATCAATGATTTTCAATTGGTTTCAATTTACTTTCAATTAATTTCAACTTACTTTCAATTGATTTCAACTTACTTTCAATAGATTTAAAATTACTTTCCATTGATTTCAACTTACTTTCCATTGATTTCAACTTACTTTCCATTGATTTCAACTTACTTTCCATTGATTTCAACTTACTTTCAGTTGATTTCAACTTACTTTCAATTGATTTCAACTTACTTTCAATAGATTTCAATTTACTTTCCATTGATTTAAATTTACTTTCAATTGGTTTCAACTTGCTTTCAATTGATTTACTTTCAATTGGTTGAAATTTACTTTTGTATAATTGATTTCAATTTACGTTCAATAGATTTGAATTTATTTTCAATTTACGCTCAATAGATTTGAATTTATTTTCAATTTGATTTCAATTGATGTTCAATTGATTTCAATTTAATTTCAACTGATGTCAATGTACTTTCAATTGATTTCAACTTACTTTCAATTGATTTTCAATTGATTTTAATTTGCTTTTAATGTACATCCCATAGAAAGATTTTAGAAATAACATGGAAGTAGGATAGGAACCACAAATACATCCCATAAAAACCCCATAAGAATCCCATAGCGTTCCCATAGAATTCCCTCAGACATCCCATAGTAACCCCGTTGTAATTTCATAGAAATATGATAGAACTATCATGGAAATCCCATAGGAATCCCAAAGAAATCCCATAGAAACATCATAGAAATATCATAGACACCCCATAGGAATCCAATGGAAATCCCATAAGAATACCATAGAAATCCCATAGCATCCTTTCAGAAATCCCATAGTGATTTCATAGAAATATCATAGAACCATCATGGAAATCCCATAGGAATGCCATAGGAATCCCATAGAAATCCAATAGTAATCCCATTGAAATATCATAGAAATCCAATAGAACTACCATGGAAATCCCAAAGAATTCCCATAGAAATATCATAGAAATATCATAGAACCACCATAGAAATTCCAAAGAAACCTCATGGAAACCCCATAGAATTCCCAAAGAAATCCTATAGAAATATCATAGAAATACCATAGAAATATCAAGGAAATCCCAAAGAACGCCAATAGAAATATCATGGAAATCCCAATGAAATCCTATAGGCATATCATAGAAATACCATAGACATCCTTTTGAAACCCCATAGGAACCCCATAGAAATACCATAGACACCCCTTTAGAAACACCATAGAAATTCCATAGAATTCCCATAGAAACTTTGTAGAAATTCCATAGAAACACCATAGAAATCAAGCAGAGGATGCCAGGACAATTGAACTAAGTAAGGGACACAAGCTGTAGCGAAGGAAATGAGAAACGGATTTTGGAAAAAAAACACTTCAAAAAAAACTGTACACAACCGAGGTCCACCACAACAAACATACTATTGAAGATCAATGCTGGTCATGGGCTACCCCTTGAAAAATTGTTTGGGTGCTTTTTTTTTTCCTTTTTTTTATGGGGTTTCAACAAAATACTTGGCATGTTGATTTTGTTCTTTCATTTTATGTTTAAAAACATGTTGCGATATAAGTAGTTGATTGTTTGAATAGTTTAAACGATGATAAACATTTCAAAAAATGAAAAACTGAAACCACAACATGCTGAAAAAAAAATGGCCTCAGAAAAAAAAAATGCCACAATACCGACCCACCCCAGCAATTCCACTGGGTCAATACAGTATCCCCACACTAATCGGGATACTACATTATCATTATTCGCAAAACAGGCTTGACTAAAAGAAAAATCGCATTGGAATTAGACTGCAGTTCATGCCTTTGCATCTCGGTGCCTTCCGGCCAGACACTTCTTCATTATTGCGGAATTTCATTGGACGAGGAGGACGAAATCAAGGCAAGACAAGTGTTGGGCTGCCCTCCGCGACAAAAAACACAGAAGCTCCTTGCCTGACTAAGGGAGCAGAGGGGTGCAGGGCTAATTTCACCTGGATCAGATGCTATACCTGGAGCATATGGAACTGCTTAATAATTTATTTTCAATTTCTATGCAAGCCAACTGTATCGCCTTCCCTTCTCAGCGCCAAACGGTATAGGAATGAAAAAGAACAGCAACGGAATCTGGATGGATCACAATGTATCTACATCTTTTTTATGCCATCTAGATCTACCTGGGCCATTTTTGCATGGAAGCTGTGGAGAAGGACATTAGTATAAAACCATTATAGAATCATAGAACTTCACATGGAACCATTGGAATCATTAGAACGCGGAATCATCATGAATCATCTACGTAGTGACATGGACTGCGAGCTTCAGCTGAGGAAACACTTGGGAAAGCAAATCTCTGACACATCGATGCCAGCCACACCATCAAGTCAGGGATCCGCCATGGAGCCATCTCTCATGCAGATCGTCCAGGCAGCAAGACATGTCACATAATGGTCACACATGTTAACTTGCCAATGCGCCAAACAAACATATAACATCATAACATACAATGCCAAATTGACTGTGTTTCAACACACACACATATTAATATATAATATAAATGAACCTGCATCGTTGTCATGAATCGACAAGGGTGAATTGGAATTTCACTGGCTATTCTTGCTGGTGGAGTTTGATATGGAGAGAGTCAAACGGCATCAAAGAACCCCAGCAATCACTCCTGCCCCGCTTTCCTCCAGCTTGGGCATTTGTAACGGTGATCTGGCCATTTCCCGCTCGTAAAGTGAGGCATCAATGAAAAGATTGATTCACGGTGGATGTTTTAGTATATTTATATATGCGTCTTAATTAAGACTTTGTCAGGCCTCTGGCCAGGAAAGAAGCTCAGCAGCGACAAGGGGAAATTGATACGACTGTCGTGTCAAGCTTGTTGTTCTGCGAACAATTTACATTTTGCTTGGAGATTCGTTTCTCTTCGTTGTTTTGCAGCTTTGCCGTTCTCAATAAGGAAAACTGCGAGATCAGATGTCGAACTCTGTGGTGGAAAAGCGACGGTTTGGTCTTTTGGCTCATCCAGACCCTTGGCAAAAATCGAAATTTGCATGAGAGAGCTTGCCGACATGTTGAAAGGTTTAATTACCGATGTTTATATGGGCAGGATGGGCAAGTCTGGGTGACGGTCCGGACATTTTGACAGGAAGTCTTGTCGACTCAAATTTTGTCTTTGTACTGTTTTGGGTGCCAGCTATATCATCGCTCCACCTTTCGCATTATAAACATTGAGCAAGAAACATAAAAGTAGCTGCTCACAATAACACCTGTTTCATCGGACCTTCCTGATCGGGAATATATTAATATATATATATAATTCTTCTGATATCTTATCTTATGATTTATGATTATGACACAAGTTATCTCAAGTTAACCGTGGAGGGCCACATACTGTGACGTCATGCAAAACAGCGTTGTCATGCTTTCTCTCAGGACTTGAAGATCCCTCGTGATGTGGCAACGCCCGCGTTGGCTCACAAACGCAAGGATGCTTTAGTTCGGGTCCCCAGGACTCAACCTACATCCATCCGACAAAGCTAGTTTGGCTATATGTGTTTTTTTTGGCATGGGCATGGGCCGTGATATCTAATGGTGAATAAGGGGTTTGAACACTGACATGTTCGCAATGGCTTCGGTGCTCAGGATGCTCCGTCCACACCAGAAAGGAAGAAGAAAAGGCTGGCAGCCGCAACTGTGGGGCCAACTCCACGAGTGTCTCGCGCTTTGCTGATGTCGCCAGAACTGGCAACCCCAGAACCTTGTTGCTTGCCATGCACAGACGCGCAGAGATGTTGTACTTTTCCTGAGAATTACACATGGATGTGTTTTTGTGGTGCCAGTCAACAGCTAGCCAATGGGACGCCCAGTCACATTCAAGAGGCTTTTTCTTCATTCAATATTCAATGCCTCTTTCCTATGCTGGCTCAGTTGCACGAGCCTAATTACATGGGTTTGAGTGCAACTGGTATCAACTGGTGGGTTGTAGGGCCTGGTTGTTCACACTAAATTTATCAACACCTTTTGCTGGCCATTGTTCTGCAGGAGGCTTGATTTGAAGATTCATTTTTGCCAGTCGATCTGGAGCTTTGCGTTCGTGTTATCATTATCATTCTCATTCAGGTCTTGCTGACGATTCTCCAGTGCGTTGGCGATTTGCTGAGAGTGTGCCAGTTGAGCCCACTGCGGCGGAAACTGAGGTGACTGTCTCCTGGCTGATATCTGGGGCGGATTTCATGTTTGCAGAAGCACTCTCTTCATCATATATATATATATATATACACAATTACCTATTATGTTTTAAATAGTCTATCCGTGTTTTGCAATTCTTGTCAAGCGCTTGAGCTGTGGTGGCTTCGAATTTATTATCTTTGTAATACAGTGCAGTACGGTAATTATGGGAATCGCACTGCGCTTCAAAAACGTCAAACCCATTTGACTCTTGCAACGATGGCTGCCAGAAGGAGAGGGACGGCCTTGGAGAAACTAAGGCGTGCTGGTCAGCACTGAGGGATGCACCCTGGTAGATTTTAATGTCGACATCCACGACAGTTATTAGGCTTTTTTGTAGACAACGGTTAGGCAGGATCCAACGATGTTGGATTGTGTATATACTGAGCTGACAGTAGTCAATGGTGCCCTAGGGGTGTGTTAGTTGAAGCCAAGAAGTTCACTGGACAATTGTGTATACACACTATATATCACTATATTATAATAAACAATTACAGTTGTATGTATGCTTGCAAATTATTCTGTTCGCGTAGCGTGCTGTGGGCACGAAGTATCGAAGTAATTCGGTGCAATGACAATCTAATTCACCAGCCGCAAATGACTGGTGTCTCGTGCAGTTTCACGCTTAGGGTTCAGGGTTGAATGTCCCCCGCATTCTTCACCTGGTGGGTGAAGCCGGGCAGAGGCACATACATTTTGTATACTGCTCTGCTATCGACTCGTCTCATCTCCAGCTGAATGTTTGTCTCGACCACTCAGCAGCAACAAAAGGTGCTGCTGGAATGCTGAATGAGCCCTTGTTGAAGTACCTGAAACACCTTCTGAATTCTGATATTGATTTATATAATTGAAATTAATTGAATAGTTTTCTCCAAAAAGCTGAAAGAGTCTTGTCTCATTTCAGGCCGGCCATGTGCCAACCCTTTCAGATTGCTGTTCTTGACTATATAGTTGTATCTAGTTGTAATCATGGAATTTGGCAGGGTATGAATGACATTGGATTGCATCCTCAGATCCTATGCCTGACATGTCTTGCTGAACAGGTGGTCCAAGCAGAGCCCGAGAAAGCACTAGAAGCTGTCAAGCAAGCAGCAACGAATCCAGAGCCAAGGGCACCGGATCCGCCAGAAGGAGAAATCATCGCAGAAGCTTCCGAAGCTGGAACGCTGTCGCAGAAGGGCGCAGCAACAGCAATTGATGAAACCAAACAATCTGCGACTGGAACTTCCAGGCGCTGTGCATGGGGGATATGGAGGAAAGATCCTGCTTCGACGCAAGACTTTATTTTGATCCAAATTGCATAGCCAGGTCGCAAAGTGCGGGCAATATTTCGTAGTTTTTGTTGGGGCCTGGCAACAAAATATAAATTATGCCACACAGGAAGCGACATCAAAGCGGCATTTTCTGGAAGAATTGCGAAGGCATTATTTTCTATTTGGTTTCATGTTCCTTCAGGCCGAGTGTTGAGCCCCAAGTGCAAGATGTCGAAACAGAAGATGTGAAGGTTCGGGCCTGAATTGGGATGATGCCAAGTTGATGTATCCCTTATTTTCAGGCCATGATTGCAATGCTGAAAGTTGAAGGATAACGGGATGTTAAGCCATCAAACTCATGAAACGATTGGTTTTGGACAAGTTTTTCGAGAGGATTGCCATTGAATTCCAACTTGTATGGCTGCAGCATTTTTGTGGCTCAGAAAAGGCAGGGATTTACGGCATCGTAGCTGTTGACATGGCAAACAAGAAGCTCTTATCCAAGGTGCTCCTGACTCTGGCGGCTGTTCTGATGCTTAGACAAAGCTCAGACGCCTTTGTGTCGCCCGGTGCTTTGGTAGCTGCCGCAGTGGTGAGCACCGCCAGCCCAGCAATGGCAGAAGTGCCTACGTTTTCAGTCTTTGGCTTTGGCAGTGGTCAATCAGATGCATACTCGCAGAACGACAATCCAATCAACCCCTACTCGCAATTCAGTGATGGCACGGACACAGTGTACCGAGCCAGGAACCAGGATGAAGTTGACAGGAAAAAGAAAGCATTGACTGCAGCTTTCCAGCGATTTGAGGCCACACCAGAGTACATCAAGACCAAGCAGGCCCAGAACCTCAGGGCCAATTTGCTGGAGGCTGGTGGCTCCCTCAAGGAAGATATGTTCTACTTCTCTGGAGATGAGGGATCTAAAGCGTACGGTAAAGCCCGCGAATTCTCGCAAAAAGTTTCCACTTTGGGTGTGGATGGTGGCAACAAACAATGGGCCAGGGCACAGGATGATTTTTCTGCTGCGAGCAGAGCCCTCTCTGAGTGGAAGGACTTGGCCAAGTTCTAAGTCCAAGACATCTAAGAATCTAAGAGTCTCAAGGGCCTCACAGCGGGTCACAGCTGCGTTTTTAATTGTAACTGCTGAGCCCTGCCGACTTCGAGCCAAAAGATGCCAGCTACAGCCTACGGCTTCACAGGTTTGTATACAAACGCGCCGCTTGTCACCCCCCACCGCTGGTTCACCCCCATTCAGATCATTTGTTGCATGATTTCTTCCATTCTATTGCATGCATGGGGATGGCGAACGGCTATTGAAGCCGGGCAACTTGGAATCGGATTTCATGATATTTATGGATGGACCATTTGTGGATTTCTATAATGGGGATCCCTTGTCAGGGAGCAGCTTTTTTCATGCCCTTTGCTCCGCGCAAAGACACTGCAGTGCAGGCCCGACATGGCCCGACACATGCCCGTCACTTTTGGAGTCCTCTTGCCAATACAAATCAACAACATATAATAAAATACACTAATTACACTATACAATATATTGTAACGATTTGTAACGTATGCTGCAATGGCTGCAGCCAATATAGTATACATGCAGCATTATACTGACATTTTTGAAGTCCTGGTTTTGGAACTTGCATTAAACTTGCCTATACGTGGTCATTTGAAATCAATATGTTCAGCGACATGAAAATTAATTGTGACATGATCATGTTGTTGGCCCTGCAGCGACCCTCCTAAGAAAAAACAGTATAGCTACAGGCATGATAGACACAGGTTCAGCCGCCCCATGCGCATTACCAACCTGTTCACTTAATACGAAATATATAGTACTCAAATATACGCGTACGATTCTGTACAGTTCTTGATGATATTGAGATATCTAATATCTACAGTTACAGTATTATGGTTTTTTGTGTTTTCACATTTGTGGCCAAGGGTCCTCCACTCCATTATCCCCCACGGTTTTCTATTCTTTTCGCATTCCGAGAAGTGCCAAATATGGTGTTCGGATATGTTCAAATGCTCCATGAAGCAGGTGCCGGAAGTGGTTGCGGCAATGCCGAAGCAAAAGGAAGATCAGGTGCCTGCAGTGGTCCGGGCCCTTGTGCGATCCTTGAAATTTGCATCCCTGGCCCACCCAGTGGCCTAGACTGGTGGGGTTGATTTGAATATAATTGAATATGTCACAATATGTCCCATTCTGAATCATTCTGTGAATTACGTGTCATTAAAAGAAGCCTCTTATCCACCAAAGGACACTGTGAACCCATAGCGCAGCACGTCAGCAAACAAAATGCACCACGCATACAAGACAAGGTTTCTAGCTGATTCTAGCTGTTCTAGCTCGCCGCAGTTTTGTTTTCTTGGCCGCTCTGAGGCCTCTGAGGTGAAGCAAGACACGGCACAAGCGGAGGTTTGCCTTGAAAACTTGACAAAGCATGAGACGCCACCATATCTGCCATAACTCTGTACTCCTCGGCTTCAGTCTGAAAACAATGTTGAGATACGTTGGAGTTGCACATGTAAGTATTGAAGACCGCATTGTGCTTTGTTTGTTTTGTTTCGCTTTATGCTAAGTGTACTGATGGTGACTCTATGACATTCTATGACCCTATGTTTGATACATTGCATTCCTTGAAACCTTGCACGCATTGCGGTGAATTGTGAGGCTTGTCAGGCCACAGACGACGAGCCAAAGCAGTGGAGCACCCAGGGCAATTCGATCGGATGAAACCCATGACGTTTCTGAGGCAGAGATTAAGGGCTCTCAAAGGATATCGAAGGGTGATGACATGTGATGACTCATGACAAAAACGATGAAACAGCTAAACATGTGGATTGTGAAGGTATGTGAAGGTATGTGAAGGTATGTGAAGGTATGTGAAGGTATTCTCCAAGTTTGCATTGTTTTGAATTTTGGATTTGTTTTGGGCTTTGTCCCACAAGTTTTGGACATACAGTGAATGGTGATAGTGATGCCTATTCGCAGAAGGCCAGCATCCTCTCCGCCGCAACCAGCCTTTGTGAAGGCAAGCCACTGTATGTCCTGGCAATCCTTCAAATTCATACATCTTGAGACAATTTTAGAGGAGCCATGATTTCTGATGACTTCCTTCTCATGAGAATAAGACAGGCCAGCAAGGGCTGAGAGTAATGAAACTCTTTACTGTAGCATGTTAGCAACTCTCGGGTTTCTATCATGGCTTGACAACCTGCCTCCCATGTGGAAGGCCAACAGGCCAGATCTCAAAGGCCGTGGGACCTGGGATGGCCTGGATAGTCGGATTGACCATGTGAGCATCATGTGATAGTGGGAGAATTTCGGAGAATTTCGGAGTTCTTGTATGTTCTTGTGCGGTTGTAGTCAGACCTGGAGTCACGATGAACAAACCAAGAGGGCCGGCGCTGCATTTACTCCAGGTCGACGAAGGATGGCTCTGTCCCCTATGGTTTGCGCATGTTTGCGCCATGCATTATTAGTTCGAAAAATCCTTCCCCGCTCCCTGAAACGGCAAACATCAGCAAATGTATGCAAATGTTCCCAGAAGATGGCGCAACCATGCGCAACCCTAAATGCCCAAAATGGGTCAAATTGCGCCATCTACCTCATTTGTAGTTCCCAGCAGAAAGCTGTTCGGTTTCAATCTCTAGAAGCAGGGGGTGGTGTCGCGTTCCTCCTTCTGCGATGTATGCACAGGGTTCCGGGAACCTTGGAACCTTGTCTCCCAGTGTCTCCCATTTTGTCTCCCAGCTATATATGTGTTACTGTATGTTATGTGTGTTGCACAGTGTCTCCCACACCGAACCTTGGAACCTTCTCTGCCGCTTCGTCTCCCACCTTGTCTCCCGCTTGTTTCCCAGCTTGTGTCGCACTGTGTGCGTCGCACTGTGTGTCGCACTGTGTAACAGTGTATAACAACCTTGTTTGCCACCGTGTCTTCCACTGCGGAAACTTTGGAACCTTGTCTACCACTTGTCCCTCAGCTTGTCTCCCGTTATGTCTCCGACTATGTCTCCCAACATGTCACCCACTTTCCCATTTTATTTTCGACGTTGTCCCCCTATGTGTCTACCAGCTTCTCTCCCACTTTGTTCCCCGCACTTTGTTTCCCAAGATTGTCTCCCACTTTGTCTCCCCTTTGTTTCTCACATTGTCTCCTTACAAAGTGCATACTGCTACCATGCGGTTGTTGGATGGAAAAATAAAATCCTCTCCCACTTTATTTCCCACTTTGGCTCCCAATGTATGTCCCAGCTTGTCTCCCACTTTGTCCCCCACTTTGTGTCCCAACTTGTCTCGCACTTTGTCTCCCGCTCTGTCTCTCACTTTTGGTTCCCGCTTTGTCTCTCACTTTGTTTCCCGCTTTGTGTCCCACTTTGTTGCTCACTTGTTTCCAAAGCCTTTGTCTTCCAATGTGTTTCGCACTCTCTCTCTCTCTCTGTTTAAGTGTGTCTCACACTGTGTCTCCGAGTCTCCTCCCACTTTGTCTCCCACTTTGTTTCATTTATTGTCTCCAACTTGGTCCCCCACTTCGTCCCACTTGTTTCCCACTTTGTCACTCACGTTGCCTAACATTTTGTCGCCCACTTTTTTTTCTCCTGCTTTGTCCCCCACTTTGCCCCGCACTTGTTTCCAACTTCGTCTCCCACTGTGTTTCCCCTTTTGTCCCCCTTTGTCTCCCACTGTGTTTCCTCTTTTGTCTGTCTCCCAGTGCGTTTTCCATCCAGTATCTTTGCTTCCCACTGTGTCTCCCAGTGTGTTTCCGACTTTGTCTTCACTTTGTCTCCCACCTTGTCGCCCAGCTCGTTTCCCACTTTGTCCCTCACTTTGTCTCAAATTTTGTTTCCCACTTTGTTTCCCACTGTGTTGCCCACTTTGTCTGTCATTTTGTTTCCATGTTGAAAGTCAAAATGTGGCCCAAACATGGACGCTACTCGGGAGCTTTTTCACTTTGAATTTTGGAATCTTCATTGCTGTTGGGTTGCAAAGTTGGGTTAATTTAATTTCCTTTTTTCGGGACTCAACGTTTCGGTCATCTGATTTTGGTTGGGGTTGAGAGCACTTTTGGTGTCAAATTTGAAAGCGTCGGCGCCATCTATATCGTCCTCTTTGGCAGTGGGCGGCGTCATTTTTCGTCAAATATGTCTAAACTGGCACAGGATTGCACAGAGGATGATCATGCTGAGGTGTTGTGAGCTATTGCTATTGGTTTTACTCAGTGCTTATAAAGGTTTCTGGTCCTCCCTTCGCTCTTGATGTTCTTATTTTTGGCCGTTGTTCCGAAGGTTATGTTGCTGTGCCTGTACAGTTGGGCGACGCAAAACCAGCAGAGGAGAAAGGCACCAGCATGTGTACAGGTCACATGTTCAATGTTTGGTTAATCCCTTCCTCCTAATACTAAACGTCCCCCCTCATTAATAAACACGGCAGGTAGATTTTAGTATTAGGGTGGATTAGGGTGGTATTTATTATATTTTATTATTAGGGAACCCTATTAATGAAATTAAACCCGTTAATAATAAAAACTATTTTCAAAATCAATTAAAATTCTTTAAGCGCAATGAACATATTGCCAAAAATTGGATTTCGAAGCTTCCCCTAATATTAAATTAAAACCCTTAATAAAACTATGTTTTCTGATTTCGAAATCAATTAAATATATTTATATAACACAATTAAAATATTGCCAAAACTTGGATTTCGAAGCTTCCCCCTCATATTAAATTAACACCCTTATAAATTATAAATAATAAAAACTATTTTTTCCGATCTCAAAATCAATTAAATCTCTTTATATAACGCAATTAAAATATTGTCAAAAATTGGATTTTGGAGCTTCCCCCTAATATTAAATTAAAACCCTCAATAACAAAAACTATTTTTTCCGATTTCAAAATCAATTAAATTTCTTTATATAACGCAATTAAGATATTGCCAAAAATTGGATTTCGAAGCTCCCCCTAATACTAAATTAAAAGCCCTAATATGAAAAACTTAAAAAAAAATCGGACGGACCCTAATAATAAACGCTCCGGGATTGACTAGTTTTTAGTATTAGGGGGCAAAACCCACAAATGGTAGCTTGATTTTTAAATTGTTTTCTAAAGGGGATCAATTAAAAGTCAAATTGGCCAATCTGAAATTTTCCAAAATTGGAGATGGACACTAGTTTTTAGTATATGGGCGGGGTTCAGCAATAGGAGGAAGGGATTATTTTGTTAAGCCAAGTGCCAATAGCAGACATTCTTCAGCTACTGAGTTTCTTCTGCCTTGGGCAGGTGTGGCAGCTGTCGCAGCTCCTACCGGGAAACAACACTCCGCAGAGGTTCATTGTGTCAGCAACCTGTTTGTCGAACTTGGCAGTGATTTAGCATGGACAGAATTGGATCTTGTGAACCAAAGTATGCAGCATGTCGATTTCTGGTGTCTTTGTTCATCGCGGGCTACGTGCAAGTGACTAGAGAAAGTGTTGCCGGCGCACAGGTCTACCTTGAGAAAGACATAGAAAGAACCTAGCCCTACAGTAGCCTATGCACAAAATACATCAAAATACAAAAACGGCAGTAGATGTTGCCAGTGCTTAGGCCGGTTCTGGACCCTTGCCCAGCAAGACCGCCAGGATTTCAGAGGATCTCCATGCATTTGCCGTTCCATTTTGCTGGTATGTCTTTGTACTAATTGAATCTAATTCCCCACATTGACGTGTGGGGTTTTTGTTTTTAGTTCTGTATCCGCTCCTCGTCCTCCTTCCCGTCCTCCCTCCTCAACCCTCACACACACACACACTCACTCACACACACTCACTCACACACACACTCACTCACTCACTCACTCACACTCACTCACTCACACTCACTCACTCACACTCACACACTCACACTCGCTCACTCACTCTCACTCACTCAACCCTCACACACACACACTCACTCACACTCACTCACTCTCACTCACTCACACTCACTCACACACTCCCTCACTCACTCTCACTCACTCACTCACTCACGCACTCACTCACTCACTCACTCACTCTCACTCACTCACTCACACACTCACACACTCACTCACTCACTCACTCACACACACACACTCACACACTCACTCACTCATGTGCATTTTGCGTGGCAGGCGTGGGACAATGTGCACTGCCAAGGGGTCGGATGTACGCCCTGGCGTCCCTCGGGCTCCGCCTCTTTTGCGTGGCAGGCGTGGGACAATGTGCATTGCCACGGGTTGGATGTACGCCCTGGCGTCCCTCGGGCTCCGCCTCTTTTGCGTGGCAGGCGTGGGACAATGTGCACTGCCAAGGGGTCGGATGTACGCCCTGGCGTCCCTCG
>Ga0126342_10004339_pt1 | contig 24105 bp, 26 predicted proteins | sample Cyp1metagenome_FD_92528 | JGI IMG/M metagenome (GOLD analysis project Ga0126342, IMG submission 92528) | Coral microbial communities from Lord Howe Island, Old Settlement Bay, Australia - Cyphastrea 1 metagenome | ecosystem: Host-associated > Invertebrates > Cnidaria > Coral ...
AGCATCGCTCGAAGACTCGAAGGTGTTGAAGGTGCTGCAGAGGATGAAGACTTGGCAGATGCCTTGACAATGCACGATTTGGAAGCTCAGATGCGGCTGCGACAGCAGCGGAAGTGGATGTGCATCGGCTACAACGCACGAGGAGAACCAGAAGGTGAGAAACTTGCGACTGATGCCGATTTCCTGATCTCCTTTGCAAGTCCAGACAAAGATGACAACAATCGGATCCTGCACGAACTGAAGACGGGAGTCAACTATGATGGGAGTCTTCGCTTCTTGCCGTCATGTCGTTGGAATCGGTCCGGAGGATTCACAGTCATGCGCTTGTTTTGCCTCATGTTCCAGTTTGCAGTAAACATAGTATACCTTCTTGCATTGCACAAATCGTTGTTTGAACTCAGGACCGGTGACCTTCTGCACCGACAAGTCACTGGGAATGGGGCTCCACATCAACGAAACGCAAGAGATGAGACGCTGGAACCCGATTTTCTCGGACCTGGATCAGCCCCGGCAGCCGGGAGAATATCCTCCCTGGTTCAAGCACTACAAAGAGGCCGCCAATGAAAGCAGGCATGGACTTCTCATTTTGCAGCTGACCGATTCTTATTTGAAGCTCCTGGGCTCAGTTGGACGGATTTTACTGTGCTCTTTGTTGGAGTAGGGAGTACTTGGGATGTGAAAGGATTCGAATGTGTTTGATGTTGTTTGCTGACTTGTTGAGGTCCAAAGCCTGCCGGTGGGAGTTCGGTTACATACGGAAACCCGAGCTTGTGCACGTCTATGTGCCCAGTGGCAACAATTCACCTGGCAGAATCGTCAAATGGGAGGAGCTCATGGAAGATGTTGAGCTTTGCAGGCAACTCTTCGGAGAGGCTTTGGGCCGCACGTTCCAGGGGAACTTGGATGCAGAAGATGCCTGTACAATGCAAGGCACCTTCACGCAACTTCAGAAGATGGCAAAGACTGCTGAGGAACAGGAACACCAAGAATGGTGCGAGCTACCTTTTCGGCAATTGGCTTACAACTTTGCCAGGAACACTTTTGGGGAGGAAAGTGCAGACACCATGTCGAGCGCAGACAATCTGATTGCTGTCTACCTCCGAACTGGATTTGCAGCCAAAGCCCAACAAATTGGAAAGGAATTGTTGGAGAAAAAGGAGAAGAAATTTGGCAAAGACCACTTAAACGTAGCCACAACTTTGGTGAATTGGAGCAATGCATATTCACAACTGGGCAACTACAGGCAGCAGAAGGACCTGCTCGAGCGTGCCTTGAGAATTAAGGAGCAGCACTACGGAAAAGATCATCCCCAAGTAGCAGTGACTTTGACAAGTCTGGGCAATGCGCATGGAAGCTTAGGCGACTCCGGGCAGCAGAAGGACCTGCTCGAGCGTGCCCTCATAATCCTGGAGCAGCACTACGGGAAAGAACATCCCCAAGTAGCCATTACTTTGACAAATCTGGGCAATGCGCATGGAAGCCTGGGCAACTACAGCCAACAGAAGGACCTGCTCGAGCGTGCCTTGAGAATTAAGGAGCAGCACTACGGGAAAGAACATCCTGCAGTAGCAGTGACTTTGGTAAATCTGGGCAATGCGCATGGAAGCTTAGGCGACTCCAGGCAGAAGAAGGACCTGCTCGAGCGTGCCCTGAGAATCAAGGAGCAGCACTACGGGAAAGAACATCCTGCAGTAGCAGTGACTTTGGTAAATCTGGGCAATGCGCATGGAAGCTTGGGCGACTCCAGGCAGCGGAAGGACCTGCTCGAGCGTGCCCTGAGAATCCAGGGGCAGCACTACGGGAAAGATCATCCCGAAGTAGCCATTACTTTGACAAATCTGGGCAATGCGCATGGAAGCCTGGGCAACTACAGCCAACAGAAGGACCTGCTCGAGCGTGCCCTGAGAATCAAAGAGCAGCACTACGGGAAAGAACATCCCGAAGTAGCAGTGACTTTGACAAATCTGGGCAATGCGCATGGAAGCCTGGGCGACCACAGGCAGAAGAAGGACCTGCTCGAGCGTGCCCTGAGAATAAGGAGTAGCACTACGGGGAAGAACATCCAGAAGTAGCGATTACCGTGTACAATCTCAGCGCAGCTCATGGCTCTCTGGGAGATCTTCGCCGAGCAAAGGAGTTGATGGAGCGTGCTTTCAAGATCTTTGTGCAACATGGCAGCCCCTGTGCAGAGCGAGCTCAGCGTCGCCTGGCACAGATGGAGGTGAAGATGATGCCCTCAGTGAGGCCCTCAGTGCTGAGGGGCTTCGTGGAAGCCGTCCGAAGATCCCTCCAGGAGCCACAACCGGGGAAACTGAAATTGGGCAGAATCTTTAAGGCAGGGGAGATTTCAAACAGGTCTACCCAGGCAGCCTTGAAGTGTGAACAACCTGAAACGGTATAATATTATATTAATGCATGTCCAGTTGTATCTGGATCCTTTCCAAGTTGAAACTGGATCTGATCAAAATGAATGGAAGCTATGATGATGAATGACAATAAATGGTAAGCTAAGGGATAAGCTATGATGACAATGAATGGAAAGCTAAGGGATAAGCATGAATGGAAGCTAAGGGATAAGCTATGATGACAATGAATGGAAGCTAAGGGATAAACTATGATGACAATGATTGGGTATCATGTCATGTTGAGAGACCACAGAGCGATTGCCGCTTGGCTCTTTTTCCGGCGGTTTTTGGCACAGCTCCGGTCGCGGTATCCTGCGACACTTTGATGCATTAAGCGCCCAGCATCAACCCAGTGCCATCTATGTCATCTCACTTTAAATGCTTTTGGACCAAAGGGTTCTCACCGTGTCCATTTTCCATGATCCACCTTAGATCACGATGCTGTGTGGATAAGTTCTGAATGTTGGAACCCAGTCTGAATATCATCTCAGAATAATTGCTGATAAATAACGAACTGAATGACCGCCGGCTCGAATTCATAAGTAAAAGGCGAGTTGCTGCCTGCGGGCATCAGCTGCCATCGAACGGCATGTGATGCGACTCAAGCCTTCATTCTGTGCAGACTTCAAAGCTGCACAGTAGACCTGATGGCGGTCCAGCAATGATTGAAATTGGTGATGACCAGCTGAGCTTAACATGACTTGGCACAAGACTGACTTGAAACTTGGTAAATTCCCTCCCTTGTGTAATCAGCGTGCCAAGCCACGCAATGGAGCTTTTTGGCCAAATCCACCTGATTCTGCTCGGCCACAGACACCTTTTTCTTCACAACGGCCTTGGCCTTGGCCTTGGCCTTGGCTTTTGCCTTAGCCTTCGGCCCCGCTTTCTTCACATTGTTTGTGGCCTCCTTGGACCCAGTAGCTTTCTTGGACTTTGCTGCAGCTCTTTTTGGCGTCACCTTTGTTTTTGGCGTTGCCTTCAGGGCTGCGCTCGCAGGCTCAACCACAGGTGGGGTTCCACAGGCGTCAGGCTTCTCAGGCTTAACCACAGGTGGGCTTCCACAGGCGTCAGGCTTCTCAGGCTCAGGTCCACAGGCGTCAGGCTTCTCAGGCTCACCGATCACTAAGCAGGTATCAGGCAGCTCAGGCAGCTCAGGCAGCTCAGGCAAGGGGAGTGCGCCGGTGACAATCTGTCTCATGTAGAACAGCTCCAGTTTCAACTTGTCACAGGTAACAGGGGAAGTCCTCAGCACATCCATTTCATAGGTGATGTACTCCCTCTGCCTCTTCTCCAGAAGCTCCGCATCCAAACTCGTCTCTGCCTTGTCCATGCCATCCTGTGTCTCATATGCCAGCGTGTCTCCAGCAGCTTTATGTTCTCGGTCAGCATTTGCTTCAGCGGTATCATCCTTCTTGGTGATGTTCTCGGAGTTCAGGGTCTGGTGCGAGGGATGCATGAGCCGATGAATTTGGCTAAGGGCATTGTCAATGGCATTCTTTGTGGCTAATACCATCTCAGTGGATACCCAACCATCCTCATGCATCAAGCAAGCCTCATCCAAATCCACTGCCGTGGCAGCTGCGCTGTTGTGCATGAAGTTGAGCAACTCTGCATCATTCATTCCCAAAGAGTCAGTATTGCCAGCCTCCGCCGGGTGGAGGGACACATGCACAAGCGTGGAAAAAAATGATAAGGCAAGAGTTCTCTCATATGTTTATGATTCATGATTGTCAAGTCACCCATTGATGTGAAATCAGAAACACAAATTTCCACTAGGTGATTTCTTAGCTACCGTATGGCGTGGAAGGGCGTGACATCAACTGTAACTGATTTGATACTCAAGAGATACCCAAAGCTCTGGTACAAATAGATTAAAAGATAGAGCCCCTTGGCACCAGCTTTGATTGACCGGGATGTCGCCATCGGTTATCAAGATCTCACACCGCATTTTGAAATCAAGGGACTGATTGTTTATTTTACGCATAGTATTTGAACCAAAAGCTGTCTCAACCCCAAAACGATATATAGGAAGTGCAAAAATGCCGGGAATGCCAGGCCTCAATTTCTGTTGGAGGAACTGCAGGGCTGTCAACCACCAAAGTATCCTCAGGAACTGATGATAAATAAACATCATGAATGGCATGGTATTTAATGCGTTCATAGTTTTCACTTAGTTGTTGGATATCCCGCATAAGATGATCCTAAGTTTATGGCAATCGAGCTCCCAGACAATAAGGCAACCATCATTAAAAATGATGCAATTATCCATCAAAGTAACCATGATGTCGTGATAATGAATTAGGATAAGAACTCATAATGCACCAGTGGCAACATGGTAACTAACCAGGAACCAATGGTAGATGTTCCCTTCCCAACGCAGCTTGGGCGCGGGGAGCTGAGGAGAACTTCCACCATCCATATCCACGCACTTCGCTGCGAAGTGTTCTTCAAGGTGCTTCTTCTGACCGCATTGGGAAGGAAGGGATGGATCTAAGGTTCATATCATGAGAAAGTGCCATTCACGACAATTTAAATTGATGATATCAATTTATGATCCAAGGTTCGTATCGATCATCGGGTGGAGTGTAGAGACCCTCTTGGTTGTCCGGGTATTGTTCTTCTTGCATGATCTCAAAAGATTCTGGTGCTGGCACCGGCAACCTCGCAACAACATGATAGATGAATCATGATGTACCATCGTCAAGATTATGCCTTAAAATACGCAGTATCATGTTTTTCAAAACCAAGATACGCTGCATCACCATCTTCAGCAGGGCCATAACTTGCCTCCTGAATGCTGAGCAGGAAAATATCATTTATAATTATTTATAAGTAAAAGTCTTGCGGTACCATGAGTGCAAGTTGGCAGTTCAATATGTTTTGATTGATTTGTTGGGCTCCTTCTTTTTACGGCTCTGCTTAGCGGCTGGTCTTTTCTTAGCAGCAGTAGCAGGCTTCTTTGCAACCTTCAAATCTTTGGGGACCCCATCATCATCGGTGTCACCAAGTAGACCACCAGAAGTTCCATCCGCTTCATCATCATCACTCGGATCAGTCCCACCAAGAGGGCGGTGGTCAGCATCACTTTCCGGGGATTCTTCGGTAGCTTTTCTTTTGCTAGCAGGTTTCTTCAAGACATTTGTTTTGGGGGCAACCTCACCCTTGCTACACACCGATGAAGACTCTGAAGCCGCAAACCGGGCAGGTAGAGCATGATGAGCCATGTCCATGCCTCGCAAAGATCCAGAACGAATCAAAGACTTAGATGGGAAGCACATGTCTAACTTGTATGTTTCCAAACTTTTGTAATCTTTTGTACATTATTGATTCCAAAATGAAACAAAATCACGGTTTGGAGTGGTAAACTATTATTGATCAATGTTGACCGATTCCCCAACCCGTTTTTGAGCCTGCATTCATTGGCGCTGCATTCGCAGTCGTGGCAGGTGGGCCAGAAGACTTTGCAGAAGCAGGCGGGGCAGGCGAAGAAAGCCGGGGCGGAGTAATTGATGATGCTCCTGATGATCCCATAGTTGATGAATACATCATTCGGCGCATATCAAATGCCTCGGTGACTAATGAGGCAATGTTTTTTTTTACGATATGTTTGGCACGATTCAACTACTGTGTTTGTTTCTTTTCAACATAGACTTCAGATGAGATGCTGGAGGGCGGAAAGTGGTGGTCAGTGGAACTTCTTCAACACCACTATCTTCATCATCATGCTTTGGCATGCTCATGGCAGACACGATACTGCAACCCCAAAGGGACAAAATCAGGAAATTGATCCACAAATTTCTAAGGGCCATCATGGTTTTGCCATGAGACATCAGTAGTTGTGATGCCAACCACTGTCCTTTCCGAAATGATTAGCAGGTTAGCAATCAGCTGTAATCATTTTTAGCCTGAGTGCACCAACGGTATGCATCTTTCTCAGGAGATGCTGACAATTGAGAGCTCAGAGCCCATCAAATCAACGAGATTGCGATATCATGATGCAATGAAAACCTCATAATATAATAATAACAAATTGATCATATATAATAAATAATAATAAAATAATAATAACAAACCATCCATGTACGTATAAAAAATGATTCTCAGAATGTCCGGAGCTCTGAGCAATCCCCCTGAAGAATGGCACTCATTGAGTGGCCTTGGCCCTATGGTGGCTGCCCACCATGTTCGAACCACATCCTTTTCCCAAGCAAAACATTGAGATTATGAGATTCGAGTTTTTACTCTAGAAATTGCTCGTTGTATGATATCTCATCATGGGAAGAAATGTGTTGAGAAACATCTAAATCACATCAGCCTTACGGTCTCCTGTCCAATATCCAAATCATGGCCCAAAATTGCCACCGGTCGAATTGGAGTCAGAACTTTGGTTCCATCGCCACTGCTGCAATCAAGCCTTAGATGGTTGAGCGATAAGACATAGAACCTAGATTTTGAGAAGAAATCCAAAAATGTAGAATCAAGTTCAAAACATGACCCGGTGGTTACTACAAATGGTGATGTCAAGTAACCGAACACGCCAAGCTAGCTTCAGGGTACTCTCGTTGGCCTTCACCTTTGTGATAGACATCCATGACCCAAAGTTCTTCATCGTGATTTGAACTCCAGCCTTGGCATTCCTACCCCTTTTTTTGCCTGACCCTTCCTCCGGGGGATTGTCCATGACGAAGACAAGTGGTTTGACACTCACCCAATCCTCATCCTTCAGTTTGTGATGCGATACCTCCAATTTGGCCTCAGTTGGCGTGTGGACATAAATTGGTGATGTTGGTGATGATGTTTGGTGATGGTAATGTTATTGATGGCGCTGATCATGAGATTATCATGGCTCATCATCAGATCATGAAGCTGCTTCTGATGATGGTAATGGTGGTCATGGCTAAGTACGATTAGGGTGGAACTGATATTACATTGTTAGCGTTACTATTTCGAATTGCTAGATGAGTGGCTTCCCCTGCATCCTGCAGATCGCATACCAGCGACTGAAGGGTCACTGCCACCTCCAAGTTCTCCAACTTGATGTGACTCGGCAGGCCTTTCTTTTCGAGGATCAGCAGAGTGTCCTTCTTTGCGGAGAAACTCATCCATCGTCCCTCGGAATCCTGAAGACATTCTTCTGCTTCCTCAGAGAACGGGCGATGCGGGATGAATACATTGATTGGTGGACTGGAATTTCTGATCGTTTTATTTTATCAATCCGACAAAAAAATGACCGTTTTATAAACACATCTACTTACATTTAATCAAAACATAAATATCAGAAAACCAACTGTCAGGTTTTATTGCAACTTGTTTGCAAGGGTATGGTCTCTGAATTCTACTCTTGGGACTTGGGACGCCTTGGGAATTCGAATAACTAAAGTGGATTGAGTTGGATTTTTCAGGCGGGGCGCACGACCATCGCGCCACTCTCCGCTTCCATAGCTGAACCTTAGCATAAAGTGATTTCATTGAGTGAATGATATATAGTGATATTGTAGTTGGGAAACATCTCTCTGCCCTCGAAAAATTGGTTTCGAGAGCGTGAAGATGCAAACAGTTGATCTCCATGTTGCCCGGCCAAGATCAGATCGAGGCTGTTGTTCACGCTGAATTTTTTCCTTAACTAGCCAGTGACATGTGAGTCATGGGATACCACTTCACGTGGTAAAAAATCATGGTGCAGATCTGAAAGTATCAAAATGGACAACTTGAAATCACAAACTGTCATTACATTCTGATCCTGGGTATGTTTTTTTCACCGGATTCCCATGGCCACTATAGCCAAGAATCACATTCCCAAGCTTCGAGATGTCCTGCTCACTGAAGGCTTCGAGCTTGATGCGCTTGCGGGGCTGTTCTTCCGCCCTGCTGGCATTTTCAGAGGCCGACACCTCTCTCCTGGCGGGCGTGCTGTGGCAGGATTGTTGATTACTTAGATACCATTTCGATGACCTATGGATACCCTACACATATCCTATAGATACACGATACCCTGCTATAATATATTATACTGCAAATCAATTGGTCAGATGTTAATACCCTATCCCTTAGATACCATCATCAAAAAATTACAAAGGTTGGAAAACTTATAGATCGAGAAGGTTTCATTCCTTTCAGTGAGCAAACAATAGTTCCGCTCCTCTCTTCCAACCAGTATTGTCCATCACAGTTGTAGGTATCATTGTGGTCGGAAATGATCTTCAAAGCACGCTCCCGGGTCGATTCAGTATCCAACCATTTTTGGGCAAGACTTTGCAGCACGACCAAACGATCCATTTGCTGAACAGAGACCCGAAAGGACTTCTGCCGTTCCACTGGTTGGTGCGATTTCAACGCATGGATGATGGGGTTGAAATCCGGAAACCCCGGGAGACTTATGGCACCAGAGCGGCAATGCTCGTACACCTTGTTGGATACTCTGGACATCAAATCAGTCCCTGAGTGGTCTAGGCACAGGGAACCACACACAGCCGCATTGCCTTTGCACATGTCCTGCGGAATATTGTGGAACATGAGGGGTGTTGGTCCCTTTATTGATCATTGATTTCAAATTTTATGGCTCACTGAATGTGATTTAACTGGCAAGCACATAATTGTTGAGGCATTAATCATTAATTATAAATTATAAGATACCTGTTCTTTGAAGCACTAAGACTACCTACAGGGTAGTGATATTGCTTGTTGGCAATGATTCTGGCATAATCTACGATACCGAAGCTGACATAATCTACGATACCGGTGATAGTAATCTGGTAGGTTTCTGGAGGTTGGCGTCACCATCATCATCACCATCAATGTGTGTGTGACTTATATTGAACGTTTGGGGCATGTTTAAGTGAAACCATGTCCTCCACACAGGCCAAAGCTGCAAAGCCATCGTAGGCATTCAAATCAAGCATGATTTTTGCTTTGATGGTTGGGACATGCATAGCCTCCACCACTTTCTGGATGAAGTCAGTGCCACCTGCAACCTCATGATGTGCGGAAAATATATTATTATGGGGGAAGAACATTCTTTGTTCACTTTCACATCCAGAAATTGGATTCTCATCAATTCTCATCACGGCCCAATAAAGACCCAGTCGCTTGCTTCATTTCCTGGATGTCTGTGAAAGCGCGCCCCAAATGAGGCAAAGTGGAAGATCCTCTTTGCGGAGAAACCTCATGAGGCAGCAGCACGGGGAAGTCGAAGTGGTTTGAAGGATCAAAGGCAACTTTACTTACTAACTTGGGAACTTTGATTTCATACAAGAAACTGACTCAGGCTTCACCATGTTGGATCTTGCCAACATCTCGATCCCATGCACCACCCCGGTTTTGAAGGCTTTGGTTTGCCGGAATATGTTTTTGCTGTTGCCCGAAAGGATCATGAGCCCGCTCAGAGCGCCTTCCCTTTTTCCGTACACACTTGCCTGGGCATGGGCTGTTATTCTGGGTCAACTCAACATTGGGTTGGTGAAGTGCACCCAAGTGAGATGTTGTTGACTCAACATTACTTGCTAAGTCCACGGCTGGGTCAAAAACAAAGGTCAAGTTTTTGACTTTCAGATTGCGATCTCTCATCCGAAAGTTGGTCCTGGGTATCAAGTAGCACACGCATATGGGAAAACATTTTGATCGATTGACTTACCGGCAGTTTTCCTATTGACTGATCATTGATTGACCCAGTGGTTTACAGCTTATTGATTCATTAGTTGTCTGACAAAAGGTACATGCATTGAATTGATATAAATTGATCGATTACGACCAACAGTTGATAACCATTACCACACCATTGTCTCGTTTGAGAAACTGATCGATTGATAGGTTGACAGACTGATTGATTGTAGTATAAGTTATGGATAATAATTATTCGGTGGTTGAGAATTAGCCACTTATCAAAGCATGAAATCCAACCAACCCACAAACTTAATCAACCAATAATCAGTCATTTGTCAACCACCCAAACCAGTAATCAATAATCAATCAATCAGTTGATGCAAAAAGAGGATGCCGGTAAAACTGAGAACCTTCAAGGTTTCCTAATGTGAGGCCAGTGTCTCCAGATTGAACCTGACCTTCCTCACCATGTCTTCCAAGTCAGCATGAGCGTTTTTGCGTTCATCATCACCATCACTTTCATCCGTCTCATCTCCCTGGTCCTCCTTCACTTTGACCTTCGCTTCATCATCACTGGCGTCCTCTTTCTTGGCGCCAGGTTTCCTGGCGATGAAGGATGATGAAGGCAAGACAAGCCAGGGGATGGATGGAGGGGACGGTGTGGTCCCTGAATGAATATGTAAGTTGAGGATCAATTTCATACACTGTTTTTTTTGGAAAATTATTTTTTTTCGATGAATCAGAAGATAAGTATTTACATCAATTTTCAAACATGATTTTTTGACATGCAGCTTGGTATATTTTGTATACAAGAAGACAGATTTGTTGTCTCATTATTTGTTGGATCGTCCGATAACCCCTAACCCCCTGCCTTCCCTCTTGCTGGCTGGCCCGGTTGGGGTGGATCAAAATGCAGGCTGAGTTAAGGGGAAAATCCGCCAGAACGTTGCTAATGTAGTTGAGGAGGAAAGAACTCCGAGATGCACTGATAACACCCATTGATGGACAGTTGCACCACAAAAGAATTCCATGATCATCAGGGTGATTTCCATGTTCAAGGGCCATGTCCCGGATCCACGATCTGCTGGCGGGCATAACTGTGCTTTCAGCATCATTTGTTTTCCCAACAAAGAGTGCCAGGGACTCTTTCAAGTAATTGGATACCGCATCCCAGGATCTCTTGTGGCAGTCCTGGGAAACAGTGAATATTCAGATCAACTAGTTGGGTTGTTATGGTTCAGTAGATATTATCATGGGTTTAACATTCCAAGATGAACTACCTTTTGTATACAATTTAACATGTATATGTATACCTGGAACCATTTTTTTGAGTTTCTGGTTTGGGTGCGTCTCGGCGCAAAAGACCAAAAACATAGTTAACAACAAAGTGCTCAAAGCAGTTGGGTTGAACAAACCGCATAGTTCACAATATGATTGAATGGATTCCCGTTGGTAAAACTGGTAAAAAAAAACAATGATTTTTGATTCAAATTAGAACCTTGCTGGGTCACCTTGCCTCGAGTTGACTGACCAACTTTGCACGGGCTTTCGCACCTTCTTTTTCCATCCTGGGATGGTAATATGTGGAACCAAAACCTCAGCATATATAGAAATTACAAGTTGATATAATTTGGGTCTCATGGATTATGGTAAATACAAAATAATAACAAACTACAATGGGTTGTCAAAAAACTGATGGCCCTAAAAAAAGACCCCCACAAGTCCCCCTGGCCCCTTCTATTTAGCAATTAATCTTTGATACTTGTGGGGGTCTTTTTTGGGGGCCAAACCAAAAAGGACAATTGACAATGCCAAACGAGTAGTCTAGCGTCGAAACCTTTTCACTACAGAACTGAGCTTGGTCGGCCTTCAGTTCTTCCCCCCAAGCCACGAAACTAGCCTCCATGGCCTTTGACAACGCATTCTTCGACTTGTCCTGGTGAGCAGCCACATAGGTGTCCATCGTCCGACCGGTGGCCTGAGCGTGCCGGTGTGACTTGGCAGATCATGTGATTTACAGTGGGCAATCAATATCGGGAATTACTAATCATAGAACCATAGATAAGATATCATGGATATTCATAGGCTCAAAAACTAAATGATAGGTTGATGGTTTCATGTTTCCAAAAAGCAAAGTCCATCCAAAACTACATTGACCAGCAGGTGCAAGGTAAGGCATGATAACCACTGTACATGAAGTGTTTGCATGTTTATTGCGCTTAATAAAGACCCATGCGTGATAAAAATCTGATTAGATTTTATTCAATAACAAATTTAACATATGATACGTGATACACACATTCGCATTAACAATCACACATGTAAACCCTAGCAGCCACTCCACAACAATCCACGCATAAAATGCCAAGATACTTCCAAGACGAAAGGCACCCGGCTCCAATCGAACTCTTCACCACTTTTCATCAGGGACCCAAGGTCGCTGTCGAGGTGCCTCAGTAATCTATGTTGGGAGATGAATTTAATTCTATTTCGAAACCATAGGATATCAATCAACATTGGGAACAAATTTACTATGTCAAATTGCGACGCGGTTTCTAGAAACCACATCACAAAAACAATGAAAAAATAGATATCAATCAACTACCACAGCTCAAAACCAGAGGGAGAGCAATCATTGCATATTGGTTTTACCTTGGAATTGTGACGTGGTTTCTAGAAACCACATCACATTTGAAGCTGATTTTTTGGAACAAAAATGTGATTGGCCAAATGGGTTTGGCTAGGTGTTACGTGGTTTCCAGAAACCACATGATGACCAGCCAAATGCATTTGGCAACAAATCACCGCCAGCCAAACGCACTTGGCAATGAGTCATGCCAAAACACATACTAACTAACATATCTTGACTAAAATATATCATTCTTGATTATAAAATAAACCATTTATGTCTAATAAAGAATGGTTCATTACATGATTTGCCTTAACCACCACTGTGAACAATAAATGATAAGAAAATAAAGTGAAGGCAAACACATTCTTTGTCCAAGTACCCGTCCATGAAAAGTTCATCATGTTTGTCCACGACATCTCCACCGAACGTAGTTTCCATGTGTGAGCGTACCCAAAGCCAGCAACAAGTGATGTCATGGAGTTGCAGGTGCTCTTCTTCAGTGTATTGGGCCAGCTTCTGTTCAGGGTTTGGGTTTGAATGTGGGTTGGATTCCCCAAAACAACAACAGAAAGAAAGGATGATAAACAACCAAACTATTCAATAACCAATAGATGTGTTTTTGGCCACATGCAGTCCTTGGATTTCGCAATTGCATTCTTTGCAACTTTCTTGCAAAAGTCCTTGGCATCACGCGCCCTGAAAACAAGCCAAACAGGGGGCCACTATCCCTTAACAAAACCTGACCACTACAATCCACTACATAAAGGTCCACATGAATACCAAAGCATAAATCAATAACTAACAAGGCTCATTGGTCACTCGCTGGAAGTAAATCATGCAGGTCTTGCTGGTTGTCGTCAAAATTTCTTGGAATGTTGACTTTCCCCGAAACCGATCCAACTCCTGCCGGGCACTAGAGCCTGGCACCCAATAATCCTGCGTCAACACCTCGTGCGGCACACCTTGCCAGGGCAAGGACTGAGTGAATATAGACATGGTGGATGGTTGCCCCCACGAATTCAAAATCAAACCATGAAACTTCTTGTTCAAAACAACCACGCCTGAGTTTTCGTGTTTGTGCAAATCATAGTGAGCATGCAGCAAATCGAACAATGCAGCTGGTGCCCGGAGCCTAACTGATGACAGTCAAGAGTCAAAAAAAGGATGTACAAACCAGAACAACAAGTAGATAATAACCAGCAATTAGAAAATATAATAGAGAACTGAAAACCAAGGAACAGATTGTACACCATGGACCGCCGAGTGGACTCTATGCGGTGTTTTTTGTTGGTGCAAAGTTGGTTGTATTTTGCCACTGTTTTTCCAAGCATGTCTTTGAGTGGAGTCTTTGGCCCCCCATGTCCTGCAGCTCTTTCAGCAAGGATAGCCTGGTTCAGGTCTGCCGCAATGTTGATAGGGCTCGGTGTTTGCTTCTCTGCAGTGACATAGCCCAGTTCTTAGTCAAGACATGTTAAGATCACTTGAACGATCTTGAGCGCCAAAACCATAGAAACAATTTTAATGACGGGGGATGGAGCACAACTGAACAATTCAAAAAATACCAACATTTCAAGGTAAGTTTCTCAACGATTGCAAAAAGTACTGTGATGGGCTACCATAATGCTCATAGCTACAGCGGATGGATCCAAAACTGGAAAGGACCTTCTGCAGATTGGAGTCCTGCAACTCATTCTCCCCAAATTCCAATTCAGCGCAGAAGCCAACTATGGCCATCATTATGAGGCATTTACATTGCCCATCTACGTAGCCAACTTGGAAATTTCCGAGTGAACGATCTCCCGACTGGTTGTTGAACTTCACGCTCACTGATTCCATAGGCTTGTAACCATAAGCCAGAAATTCGCCAAAGTGAGCTTGAAATTGGCAGTTCGAAGGATAAACTGCAGGGTCGTCAAAAAAAACATAGGTTTTATCGTAATAAGCGAGGCTAGCCCAGAATTAAACAAACATCCTTAAAATCACAAACCGTTTATTTTATTTGGCAACCCCGACATCCGTTTTTCCCATTAGCTGAGAAATCAAACTTCTCCAGTCCCAAGTAGAAGTCATCCAGGCTAGAGATCGGCATGATGTTGGCATGAGGCTTCCCTGCAATGGGCCCAAACCTGTCACTCACATAGAACTTGATAGCCTTGCAGGGAGAAAGAGGTTTATGGTGTATGGAAGCTTGAAATTAGCTAGGCTTGAAATTAACCAGGCGTGTTTAGTTAATTTGAGAACAGTTCTTGGTTTTTTGTGCGTATAAATGATGATGGGCCAAGCCTGTTCCATGCGGGAATGATCAGCAAAGACTGCAAAGAGATGATCGCCAAGGTTCTTGTCCGCAACCACCTCAAATGAGTGTGATAAAGCCAAGTTTGGTTTTTGATCACCACAACCACTAAAAAACAAACACACACACAATATTTACCAACCATCCATTAAGCCCAGAAACAGTACTAAAGTAGGTTTGTAGCTGCTGGATGGGATCATCTCTGGGAGCTTTGGGTGTTGGCGAGTCCATGGCCAACAAAAAAAAAGCGAAAACCGCCCAAAAGTCAAAAAGGCGAAAACCGCCCAAAAGTCAAACCCTTGAACAAGAAACAACAGATAATGAACAATAGCCAAGTTCAAAATTGCACATTAGAGCGCAATACCATCAGGCTGTCAAGCAAACATTGATGAATTAGGCTTAGCTTGCAAAATGGTCAAATCAATTTTCACACCACCCCATGATCTCACAACGCACGACGGTGAAACCTAACCTGCAAATTATGGGGCTGAACCCGTGGAGGCAAATCCCTCAATTGAAAGTCATGGATACTTGGCCCATCATCAGGCACATTCCGTAGGAAGGTCAAAGTGGGGTAGCGTTCGGAGCTTTGTGTAGGATCCCTATCCAGCAGTGATTGGTACCAAGCAATGGCGCGATTCATATCAGGGAAATCTCGTTTCATAGCCATCATCAAACATCGTATCTCATCCCTTCGGGCATCATCAAACTTGGGAGTCTCAAGGAGGGATGTAGAATTAGCCACCTGAAGTAGCCGATCCGATTGTCCCTGCAAGATACCAGGCCAAACCAACAGCGGGTCCTGAGAAAGCTTGTCGTCAGACATCTCGGCCTTCACCAAACAAAAGACGTCCTTACGCCAGACAGCAGTTTGAGCATCCGATCTCCAGCTTCGCGGCGCGCGTTCGCAAAGATCAATTGTGCTCGGTAGGCCTAAGGTTCGGGAAGCGGCAAGGGAATTTGGAACACAATTGAAATTGATTAACTTTGTTACTCAAATCTTAAGAATGAAGATAAGCCACTGGATCTCTTCGCAAAAATGAAAGATCCCGGTACCGGCACAGGTGTTTCCCCAGAATCCTTGATCTTTCGAATTTTGAAGGCTTTCTCAAACGTCACATGGTCTGGAGCAATGGAGCTCCAATCTCGTACCTGGTTTGTTTTGATAAATCAGGTGGTTATAAAATATTTAAACTTGATTATTCAATCAATAATTAATTGTCAATCAATCATTCAATCAAACAATGATAAGCTAGCGCCCACTATGAACAAGATAGTTGCAGAAATTCACATCAAACGTTGAACAAGTTCCATAAAAAAAAACAATAACAATCCTGGGTGAAAGTGAGCTTTAACACCCCAAAAAGTGAAACACGTTATCCAATGATCAGGTACTAAATAAGTAATGTATGGTCAAGTATCGCCCACCCAAAAGGAAAACAAAACCAAAACAAATCTGGGTACATCAAACATCATCAAACCATCAACCAGATACAGCCCCCACGATTTCCACTTGCAAATCGACACCACGAGCTTGGAACACTGGAAACAGTTTGCTCCGCAATCGATTTGCAACATCTTGGGGCGTGTGGATGATAGGACATGTATCCATGGCGCTTTTGCACAAAGACAGCACACCATCCACATCTTCGTGGGTGTGGCCGACCCCCAAGTGGTTTACACTGGAGGTCGACCACACCCCTGCCTGTGTAAGAGAAGATAATATGCGGTGGGTGTAGGTATTCCGGATCTCTTTCACCGTATTATCTGATTGCAGCCAGAACCTTGTATTGAAGACCCCTGCATGATAAATGATCTAGGACTCGCCTAGTTTTTTTAAAAATCACACCAAGCCCAGCAAAATGCAAGCAACAAGGGCTACATCAAACCAAGCAAAGTTACTCCAAAGGCCATGGTTCATTTCGAGCCCTTGTCCGAACAAAGACTTTCTCCAAAGACCGCATTACCTCGGATACAAGATTAATCTCAAGTATCCCCAAACACAATTTGAAAAATTAGTGAAAAAAAACAATTGTTTAAAGAAAAAAATACCATGAATTAGCGTATGAGGTACACACTCCCACTGCCAATTGGAACCAGCACTCATCCCCTCGTCAACGAGGTACAAGTAGCATCCATGGCCATGCATAATGCAAGCTGTGAGGGTCAGATGCACTCCTTAGTTCAGCCATGGAGAGCCAGCGCCAGCAAATACCCAAAAAAACGACCGCCTAAAGCAATATAGGATTGAATAACCCCCCCAAAAATGAAAACGTTCGCAAAATTTAAGTGATACCTTCACATGAGAAAAGTTTCGCTTCGTCGCTTCATAGATAGTTCTTTTGGGAGTTCTTTTCCATGGCCATTGTGGCAACTGAAGTTTGCTCTTGTCATAAGAATCAATGATGCAAACCAAAAGGTCTCGTTGGATTTGTGATCGAGTGCGTGCGGTCCAGTAACTTTTCCTATTCTTCCATTGCAAATGGTAATGACCAAGCAACTGGCTGCAGAGCTCCGCATGTTTCTTGAAGTCCTCGGGTTCAGCGAGTACCCAGTCCGGTTGAATCTTAGTGGGTTTATAAGTGATGAAAAATACGACGTGTTTTTAAGTTATTTTAAGTTTACCCCCCCTAAAATAGCAACAAGTAAAATTTGATCGCACATAGGCAAGGTTCCTTGCACTTCTGAATCTGGTTTTTGAGGTTACTGCACTCAAAACACATAGCGTGATCTGATTTTCGTCTAAATCTCAAGCAGGGCCTCCAGGTCTTTGCTACAGCAAAAAAAGTTGATTTGGATGCTGGCGATCCCTCATTGGAAGAGCTCCGCATGAACGCTAAATACATCAAAAACAATGATGATGTATTCCCTGGGGGGAGCTCCCTGATCGGCAGTGATGAGATATCACTTTCCAGTAGGATTTCACGGGTCGGTCTCAGGAGCTGTCTGTCAACTAACTTCCTCAGAAGTTCTTCGCGGAGGCCAGCATCCGATGTGGTATTTGTGGAAGTCTCTGCCGATTCAAACCTTAGGTATCTAAAACGGATGGAAATAAACAATGTACTTTGAAGGGGCGCCTAAGTCTTTCATCTCCTGTATTGCAACAAGAATGCTTAGAAGTAAAAGTAGAAAATTCAGATGATTTTTAGCAGGGAAACCGAGTCGGCATGCTTTCAGCAGCCGTCCAGTAAAGGTGCATGAAGAAACTCATTACAGAAGCTGTTTGCACTGCTGGATGCGCTGTAGCTCCTGACATGTGTTTTCCAAGCAAAGTATCATCATAGATTATCAGAACCTTTGGTTTACACCATAACAGGTCATCCAGTAAACCATACTTTAGGGAGAAGTATCGACATAAAAACCAACTAGAAAAACATTTTTTTAATAAGTAGTTAAAATCAAGGGTCCCTGGTTGATGTTTCTTTGATCTTCTCCCCGAAAGCTACGCTTGGTCCGTAAAAGCCGCTGCTTCCCAATGCCCAAAAATCTGAGCCACGATTCCCGGCATAGCTGATGTCCTGGGCGCAGAGCAGGCAGACAAAGGTTCAGAGGTTCGACTTATATTTTATAAGAATTAATTACCATTATCATATCATCTGATGATGATAATTATGATTATGATGATGATGGCAAGCCTAAGCAAGAAATGTTTCAGGTCATAGCTTATCACATGATATATGGCATTGTTGTTGGCTTCTATTTGCAGGGGATAATTGTAATTTCGAAACATATCAAACACTTCAACAATATTTCAACTACCCCATCCTTCGATCGACCAAACGCTCTTGCGACCGCTGCCGCATTGCAGGGACCATAGTAGGGCGTCTTGAGCAGATTTGGGTAAACTCCAAAACAGTCTACAAGCTTTGACCAATAGAGCGCTAGGCATCCTGCATTGACATTGACATTGGGGTTCAGCTAGCAGTTTCTTGATCCGTTCAGGGTTTGCCCCGTTCTCAGCAAAGCAGGAGGCATCCCCCTCTCCGCCAGTCAAGGCTTCCAAATTTGCCAGCATCAGGTTCACCTCATAGGAAGCCCCAGCACCCGATGTATCATCTGCTGATTCATCATCATCCCTTAGATGGCAAAATGAAAACAGTGTTGGCTGGAGATGGGTTTTATATTTCCGCTAAAGAATACCAATACCAATCTTTGGTAAAACATAATGTTGGTGATTGAATCTAATATATCATCATGGGGCCCTTTAGGAGTAAATGAATTTTCTTAACAATTGATTACGAAACACATCAACCTAGGTACTCTGAACCCGACGAAGCATTGGGATTTCCTTCTGAAGACTCATCCTCGTAGCGCCATACCCCAGCGCGCTTCTGAACAACAGGCTGAGCTTGGAAATCATCGGCATCGTCATCCCATCGGCCGAGGACTGGCATATGTACTTTGTTGGGTGCTTTGATGTGGTTTACTAACCTGAAAAATGGGGAAAATGGTTAGAGGTGGAGAATGGTTATCATTATTGGAAAATGGTTATCATGGCCGAATTTGCTTCTGGTTTCAAGTAAGGGGCAACATATCACATCCTGATTTTTAGTGCACTTGAAGCTTAAAATCAAGGTAACCCATTCATGCTGCAAACTTGATAAGAATTATGCGTTACTGATCACTTGGAGCCATTGATTGGGCGAGAGTAGCCCATTGCCATGCTAACCGATTAACAAAGCATTGAATTTGAATTTGCCAATCAACACATCCATTTTTCCTCGACGATAGATTGGTCGAGCTGTCGAGCATCCCCCCTTTTCCTTAAAATTGGATCTCAAGGCCTTTGGCTGGTAGATCCCTATTTTTTCTTGGAGGTCACCAAGTACCTGCGGGTTTTTCCCTGGTGCAAAGCCATTAAACCAGCAATCAGCACTGCAAAAAGGCAGCGCATAGACATTCCATTGCCGGCCAACTTCATCATCTCCTTAGTTAGTATCCAAATCATTCCACTAGTTAGAGTTTAGTTTTGGTATACTATCTCGCGCTCAACCTTTCATTGATCCCGCATAAACGGTTTGTTTAATTTGTGACAGGGCACTCTGTTGCTGAAGCTTGATATCTTGATCTCATCCAGCGGCACCCCCTGCATCAAGAGCGCCTCCATGCCTGAGCTGCGCAGGACTTAAAGTCTGAGAAGCCTGGGTTTCACCATCGGCCTGGCCTGTGAGGAACCGCTGCTGCGTAGGCATGAAGATCGATGCCTGTGGCCTAGAGCGGGCATAGACATGACTCATGCGTTTAAGTCATATTCTGGTTTCAATTTGACATAAGTTCTGAGAAATTGACGTCAAGCACATCATGGGTTCGAAGGGCTTATCCAGTACCAAACTCATGCGGCCAATGCTTTGGGAAACATTGGCAGCTCGAACGTTGCCATGATAGAACTTCAGCACCTTGTCCAAAGCCTTAGATTAAAAAAGTTGTTACTTGGTTTTGTGAACTAAAGGGCGACAGTTAGTTGATTACATTGCCAAGATTGGCCAAGCAGCATCAGCTTCTCGCAGGTTGTAGATCTGCTTGGCGCCCTCTGGGAACTGTTTCTTTAAGTAGCCAGCCGAACGCCTCACCTGGTTCCGTGTTCAGGGATTTGGGTAGTAACTTGTTTGGATTTGGGCAATGGTTAGTCATAGTGAATCATCATATGTTGAAGGCCTTGTGCTTCACAGCCCATTTCTTGTGATTCTCCTTCCATTTGAGGACACCTTTCTTCGGCCTCAGCTCATCTATCACTGATTAGGTAAAATGTTGTCACTTGATTGAACGCACTCATGGAATTTCATTGATGACAAGAAACTTTTTCTTCAAAGAGGCCTTCAATCTCTTGACGCTTTCTCTTTGGGCAACATGTTGGTGCACAGCCCAATGGTCCCGAGGCATGAGAAGATCTGTCCTAAGTAAGATAGACAATATTTTTTTTAACATTCCATTGAATCAATCAAGACCAGTCAAATATTTGTGCACTTTCTTGACTCACCATGTTGAGCTAAGTATCCAATCAAACTCCGTATAGTGCTTCATTTTCTCAAGCATACCATTTACAAAACTGGGAAAATCAGCTTTGGCATCCGCTTGCATCAAGTCCCGCCGCACCAACAGCAGATAGAATCGTGGGCGATTCATCGGAGCCCCAAACTCGGTCCTTAGATACTGGATAATGGTGGGATGACATAATATGAAATTGAAGTAGCCATCAAAAACATCAAGGCTAATATCAGTCCAAGCTAACCTATTTCAATCCACCAATGTTTTGATAATTGAAAGTAAATCTATGATATGTCTGATATTTCTGTTTTGATAAATTGTTCTGAATACATTGTCCAAGCTAATCTATGTCAACCGTTTGATAGGTAAGTCAAAGGTACGCATTCACATCCAGCACGATGATGTCATACCTTGGGTGGGGCCCGCCAAGCAATTTGGCTTGGGTGGAACAGCATACAGTGCACATGTGTGTACCAATGCTGAGTTGACATTATGTTTCACCAAATTCAAATTAGCTGGGCATTTGTTTCACCAAGATGCTCAGGCAAGTTCTTCTTCATGACTGGCAAAATCACGTCCATGACCTGTTCAAACCCCTTCACGTTCTTCAATAAGCAAACCTTAGTTGTTGTCATTTGGGCGCACGCCCTATCTAACGAGTCAGCCTAAATAACTGCTGCGCTTTGATCATCATCCGGTCATGATCACTTGCTGGCGTTGAGAAACTGGAGCCGCTACGGCCTTCATGTTGCGAATGGATTGGAAAAGAGGCCGCGCAGCAGGATCTTTGAGTAAAGAAGATCCAGAATGCAAGCGGCTGTAAGGCGTACAGGGAAAGCCGCAGCAGTATACTGTCACCTAGCCGGGAAGCTAGATGATATGAGGGATGTTCCAAATTTTATTATCATTCATGTTGGTGAACATAAATTGGTCAGCTCATGTTCATTCTTGGTTGGCCCTGCCTCCCCCCGGAAGTCAGCTGCTTTGACAGCAAAGATATCATCATGGGACCTTTAGTAGTGGCAACACGCTGGAACAAATGGGAAGATGATCAAATGGTGTTCCATCTCATTGCATGGTGTGAAGAGAAATAACAGTTGAGATAAGCTGCTTCAGCGGTCTTGGATGATTCAATCCCAAAAAACGCTTGGCCTCCTTGTTCTTCTCAGAGTTGCTCCTGAGGCTAGATCACTAGGGGTTTGGGGTGATTTGGGTAAGGAATGGCAAAACCAGAGTATCACAATCATAACACGATAGAAATTGATAGAAACCAAGCTTCACATATTTCAGGCGATCTGCCTTGCCACCTTGTGCCAGGAGGGCCCTTAAAGCCATGAGAGGGGTATCCAATCCACTGCCTTGGGCCAGAAAGATGTATCATTACGTGATAGATAGAGACTGATCGCCACATTGTGCATTTTGAAGCTGGGTGCAATGTTTTTACCAAGACGCAATCGGACATGTATCCCAACTCACCCTTCCAGTCATGAAGCCATTGGTCAAAGCCTAAGATACAGGATCTTAAAGGTTTCGATAAAAGGTTCTGAACAAATTAATGCTGAGATAAACCTTTTAGCCAAGAAACCTGAAGTGAGCACAAATAGATCTTCACAATGGATATAGGCCGTCTGGTCTTTGGAAAGCTCCTGTGACCAGGTGAGCAAACTATTGATATCGGGGATGGGTTAGAAACACAACCCCATCTTAGAACACAATCCCATCCTCCACCAATTCATCGGATGATTCATCTTCGGAGATCTCCCTCCAGACACCCATGGCTGCAAGGGTGACCACCCAAAGTTTTGAGCAGGAAACCAGCTTCAGGGAACTGGCAGTAAGACCCGGTCCCTGTTTGGAAAAGACCCGGTTGCAATCATATTTGCATATTAATATATAGACGTTCTTCTGCTGAATCTTGCCAATACAGATTGTCTATCTCTCTCTCTCTCTCCCTCTTTGGTTTTGACATGGATACTCTGTGTAGAGAATGGGCATATCTGTTTCTTGATTCCGTAAGCTTTTGTCACTTCAGAACGCGTCCAGAGGTCAGAGATGTTTCCGGACCTATATTTCCTCCCTTCCACTCTCTTTTCTTCTCCTCTCCTCTGCTCTCCTCTGATCTCCTCCCAGCCTTGAAACAATTTCAGTAAATGTGCAAAGGAACAAATCCAAATCCTTTGATGAATCCACTATCTGCCTGGGTCGTGCCCGCCCCATCACTGCTCAATGACCCACCAGCATGAAAGCACTCTGCAACTTCAAAATGCATAGCTTGGCGCTTCATTTGGCATGTTTTAGTAAGACAGAAGTTTTTGTGGGCAGCTCTGGAGACTATTGCGCAGAGTCAAACATGCAAACTGGCAAGGACGACGAAGATTTGCAGAAAGCCTTGGCTCTTTCGTTGGAACCCGTGGAGGACTGACGTCATGGTGCAGAGTCGAACATGCACAGTGGCCAGGACGATGAAGATTTGCAGAAAGCCTTGGTTTTTTGGTTGATCGCTATACGTCTGGGTGGAAGATTTGAATTGGGTGAAGCCAGGCAGTCATGAAGTGTGAACAATCCAAGAAGGTATATAAGTTCGCTTTGAGGTTCCTCTGCTGAGTCTTGCTGATACCGACTCTCTCTCTCTCTCTCTCTTCGATTCGATTTTTGAGACAGATACTTTTTGTGTTTTTTTTTTGGCGTAGGTAATGGACACATTTGCATTGTCTTGTGGTAAATGTTTGCACCGCATGCGGCGTTGCGCCTACAACATCTGAAGCGTCTTCATGTAAGGGGCCACTTCAGAACGCTTTCAGAGGCCAGGGATGTTTCCAGATCCTCTTCTCTTCTCTTCTCTTCTCTTCTCTTCTCTTCTCTTCTCTTCTCTCCTTTCAGTCTTGCAGCACTATGTTTTGAATCCATTACTCGCTTAGGCTGTGCGCCAGCACTACTCAACGATCGGCTGATGGTTCGCTTGTGGCGGTAAGATGTGCCAATCGCTTGTGGCAGTAAAAACCTTTAATTTTTACTGCCGCAAGTGATGTTTTTTTTACTGCCGCAGGTGACTGCTGTTTTTGCGTGGCAGGTGCAGCATTTGAAGGCCTAATGGCTTGTGGCGGTAAGATCGCTTTTCCGTTTTCAATCGCTTGTGGCGGTAAAAAATCTATCGCTTGTGGCGGTAAGTGAGTGTCTTTGATGCCAGGGTA
>Ga0126342_10004340_pt1 | contig 24104 bp, 22 predicted proteins | sample Cyp1metagenome_FD_92528 | JGI IMG/M metagenome (GOLD analysis project Ga0126342, IMG submission 92528) | Coral microbial communities from Lord Howe Island, Old Settlement Bay, Australia - Cyphastrea 1 metagenome | ecosystem: Host-associated > Invertebrates > Cnidaria > Coral ...
ATATATAATATTTAATATATAATATTTAATATTTAATATATAATATATAATAAATAGTATATAATATATAATATAAAATATATAATAATTTATAATTTATAATAATTTATCATAATATTATATATTATAATATAAAATCATATATCAAATAATATATAATAATATATATATATATATAATAATATAACAATATATATGGCAGTCGATCTAAAGGTCCTTCTAAGAAGTTTTAATTGCGAAAGCCGTGCGTGTTATGTTGGAAACCCTCGCTAAAGTTTTTTTTTTCCGAGTTCGCGAGCGAAATTTGGATATTGGGAATCATTATCATTGCATGTTTACAGCCTGTTAAGGGCTACCACCTCCTGCCGCCCGGGGTCCGGCAGGAGAATGGTATCGCACCATAGGTAGCAGCCAAGCTTCCGAAGGTGAGCCAAATACCATGGTCTTGAAGCACATCCTTGCTCCTGCCGCGGGTACTGCCTAACGTTGCTTTGTGAAGTCTCAAGAAACAAGCTCCAAATGCAGCAGCCAAGCTTCCAAAAGTGAGGCTTTGCGAGAGCCAAACGCCAAGGCCCCTGGTGCTTGCTTTTCCTCTGGTGTGCCCCCTGCTGATGGCTGGGGTCTGCGGATAGGGGTATTTTCGCGAAAGTTCTGCGAAAGAGCGAGCGAAAGTCAAAATGCAAGAAGGGGATTCCGTGATGCTAGCAGCATGTTTACAAGGCTATGAAGAAGTTATCGGTGATAATCTTGTGCGATTTGGCAGGTGATGAACGAACCTTCACAAGAGGAGTCGTTGCTCAATATGGGTTCCGCGAAAGATGAATAACACGGAGTTCGCGAAAGATTCGCGAAATATTTTTTTCGCGAAGAATGGCCGTTCCCGGACGAAGGAATTTGATCAACCATCAAATATATAATCATAAACATATATATATACACATTTAGTAATATATATATATATATGTATATAAACATCTAAATAGTGGTGTATTAAATGAATAAATATAAATATATATAATATATATACATAATAGGAACCGTAATAAAAGATATAATAATAAAATGATATATATATATGGAAAACTAATATTAGTGATATCAAATCAATACTACATATAATGATATCTATAAAAATATTTAACAATTTTTGAATATATATATATAAATCACAATATCTTTAATATTATATGTAATAATATTTGAAATACATGTAATAATAAAGATATATTTATTATACATAATGATATTTGTAATTGACTTTTCAAAATACATGTAATAATATTAATATTCATAATATATATATATGCACTCTACTATTAAATACATTATATATATATGTATAGTAACAAATATAATGATACATTTAATAATATATAAAATCTACATTTTCATTAAAGTATACAGTTATAGATTTTAAAATTTAATATTTTAAATATACATGTATTATAATATACATATTGTAAATAGTTTTACATTTTATTTTAATATATATAGTAATATATTTACATATATTAACCTATTATTGTTTATATATGTATATATATATACACATATTTGATACCTACTATTGATTCCCATTGCCCGCTGCATGGTCTTCCCATGACTTCTGCTGTTTTGTTCAAACGTCCAGGTCCTGGCCTTGACAGCTTCCCCTCTGAGTGGTCGGGCGCCTGGCAAATCCTGGCAGCCGGCCAGCGAAGAGGACCCGAAACGGCACAAGTTGAATGGTATTTCCATGGGAAAATGAAAAATCCATGGGAAAATCCATGGGAATCCATGGGAAAACGATAAGCTAACCATGAAAGATCAGGTGAAAAATGAATGAAAATGCTGGGTTCAGCAAACATTGGGAATTTCCGGGATTTTGAACATGCTGATTTTATGGTCATTTGTTGCACTTTGCGGTGGAATATCAACATTTTTGTGAACGGCAAAAAATCATCTATAACTCAATGGGCCATGGTTTTCATAGCAAACTGTTAAATTACCTCCACAGGGTTCGATCAGAATTGAGTATACCCCAAAATCGCAATTGTAAAGAGACTAATCTGACCAATCAAATGATAATCGAATGAATTACGGGGGAATTACCATATTTTCAGATATAGAAATGAGCAGTGACTTTTTGAATCCTTGATGAGTTAGTGGTGACCTTCAGCCGCGCAAACAATGGGGGTAAACTGAGAAACGATCGAATTATGCTAGACATCGGTTTATGCGGAAACAAACACATTTTTAATGATTTTTAACAAGGACATTGTCTCACTAATATAACCACACGAATGGGATGAGGGCACGATGACAATATCATGGGAAATCATGGATGGGTATGGGTGAAGATAGGTGATTCTAAAATATAGACCAATGTTTTTGAGTTCGAGAGTCCCCTAGGACTTAAATTCAAAGAACCATATTCAAGATGTTGTGCAAATGATATGGGCAGCAAATGCTCTGAACCCACGGAAGAAGTTGGAGTGATCTATGTACGATTTGTCAATTTTTTTTGGGATCACCTGAAGCTTCAGATAGCCAGATCCGTTACTGTTCATTGCACACACATGCTGCGCATATACAGTTTTTAAGGTGGGGTTTGTCCGCCTTCCGCTCCAAGTTTTCAACACGATTTAGCTACACATAGGTTTGTCTGAGGATTGGGTACCCCAGTTCATCCCAGAATTTCTTCTCAGCCATTTGGGGGTACAATCCCATCCCCCTGATATGAAATACCCCTTTTCTATGGTCCCAAACAGGTGCATCCATCATGTTTTTTGGGGGCTGTTAGATGGGTGGTTTTTTGGAGGTTTTACCTCATTGTCAGACACATCCAAATGGAGGATTTTTAAATGGGGGATCCTGTCATCGGTTTCAATGCTAAGTCATGGTCATCCATGTTTTGGATGATTTGGGGGTACCCCCATGTCAGAAACATCCAGGAATTAGTCTAGGGATAATGGATATGAATCTCCAACAACTATAGATGATTTTCCCATGACTTAGGAAAGCTCCAAATAGAGACATGGACAACTTGCAGCGTGACAAAAACCAGGACATGAAACGGGAGCTGGAAGAACTGGAAGAGAAGGTGGTTTGCAGATCTTCGGCACAAATTCGAGCCAAAGGGTTGCAAGAGTTCCTGTAAACCAATGCTGATACAAAAGGATATAGGAACTGTACATTTTGAAACCAATGGTAACAAAACTTCCATCATGTCTGTTTTCCCCTTTCTATTGCGACGTGCTTTCATAGATAAAATTATAGAAGTATACAACATTCGAGCACATCCCTCCATGAAATTCTAGTGTAGAAACTTCGACCACATGCCTCTAGCAAAATCCCATATATTCTATAGATTTCTATAGAGCTTATAGCCTTTTTCCAGGGCTTTGGGCAGGTGGATTGCCGTACATGGACAGAACTGGGGCTGGTGGAAGCGGAGGTCCTGAAGACCACAGTGGAAGAGAGGAGAGGCCGTGGCCGGGGCTCGCGCTGCCATGGATGCTGGTGGGGGGGTACCAGTTTACGAAATTCCGAAAACCCAGGATTGAAGGGACAAAACAGGGGCTTAACATATGTTATGTATGATATGATAGGCAACTTGGTTTCAATTTATAAAGTGTTTCAATGAACTATAACTAGCTGGACTGAGGTTTCTGACATATGGATATTTTCATGATCTACAGTTGGACGCGTTTTTTGAATCCACCGTAACTCGGGCGCACCTTCCTGTGCCTCCTGTGCCAGGTGCCTGGTCCTGTGCCAGGTGCCTGGCTAAAGCAGTAGGTATACCAAGGTTTGCTGGATTCCAACATCTAGCGCTGTCCTGAGAGGGTCAGAGATCCAGGGGGAGTACACTGCCACCCTGAAAATGGCGGCATCCAGGGCTCAGAGGCCCAGAGATTCCGATTTTTTCCCCCGACTTCTCAGCTGGTAGCTTCACCATCGCCCAGGAGCTTTGAGATGGCGAACTCAACGGATCGTCACAAGGAACTTCTTGCGATGATTAGGCAGCGGTTCTGAACGATCTGCCAGATGGGGAAGAGCCCGAAACCGAAAAAACTTGGCCCAAATGAGGGGTGTTCCCCAGACTTTTGCCGCTTGATTCTGGGGAACATTCTACTAAAACAATGCCATGTTTACCATCCCCCAGTCATCACCATTTCTATAGGTGGTGTGTATATATATATAACCATTCCCAGTCATGGGTGGTGTACGACATTGTTTTACCACATTGTTCAATATTAGTGATAATTATTAGTGGTTTTTGATGATTCTAGAATGGTGGTTAATAATGATTAAATGGTGATTAATGGTGATTGATGATTAAAATATCGCCATATCAGTATAATCCCCAACCAATTGCCGTGTTGACGACTGGGAATTTCCTCACGCACCGGGTAGGTCGGCGAAGCTGGAAGTGTCTGGGAACAACAGGCTATGTGAAGGGCGGGCCAGACCGCGAGGCCGAGTTCGTATATTGATATAAATATAGTTACCGTAGATCATGGATGATAATGGTCCATTTTGTTTGATGATGTTCCATAATTGAAACATTCGTGATGCTCCAGTTCGCAATGTGTAAGCAATTACCGTTTGGAGGTTCCGTTAGGACTTGGAAAGAAGGGCTGAAGCCACCGGGGATGAATCAGGGAGACTTCTGCTACAGTTGGGAAGATTGTTAAGAACTCAGTTAGAACCTCAACATTGAAAACCCGAGTGGCAAAGAGGCCCTTCAAGTTGCTGAGATTCTGAGATTCTGAGATTGGTTTCCCATTCAAATGGACACATAAAGCTGATAAATGTTGCCAAAGCCATGATTTGGTACTGGTAATTTGTCCAGATCCTCTGCGTTTGCGACGATTTTTTTTTCCCATTTCTAATTAGAGCAAGGTAAAACCAGGTCATCTATATACTCCCAATGACTTGATCGATCTTTTTTTGTTGGGAAAAACTCCGAAGTTGATGGAGGTTTTAATGAGAACATCATACATAAATGATGGATATGTTCACCATTTGGATGATTTTTGATGAAATCGGGATTCTTTGCCAGTTGACATCATCTTCGTTTTGTCTTCACCATTCTATAACTTTTTGGCCACGTTCTAGGCCCAAATAGAGTAATAGAGCCCCAGATCTGGAAACTGTTCCACGACTCTGGCACGCAAATTTTCCGACATCTTCCCAGATTTTTCCAGCTTTTCCATAATTTTCCACTTCTCGCAGGATTTTCGCCGAGTTTCCCACAATTTTCCCAGATTTGGACACGGTTCTTGGGCGTTCAGGCAACGTGACCAGATCTTGCGCTGGAATCGAACCTTGGAACGTTTTGAGGCGGGGCGGGGCCGGATTCGGCCGGAAAAATGGGGAGATGTTGGCAACATGTAGTGGTTAATGATGGTGAAGAATAGTAGCAATATGTAGCAATACAGTGGTATGAAGAAGGGGAAACATGTGATTTTAAGAAAGACACCTGGGTTGTAAGCATCACTTAATAGGTTCCCAGCAACAAAAGTTGGGATAGCAACAATAAAAGGGGACAAGCAGAACAACATTGTATCTTGTGAGCAGGAAACAATTGGGATGGACCGTGTGGTAGTCTAAAGTAGCTGATTTGGAAAAGGAACATAATCCACACAATGTCTAACTGAGGAAGGTTCTAGCAAACATCGAGGTTTGTTTGCTTAAGGCTTAAGGGTAGCTCGTTTTATATATACGGTCAAAAAAGGAAAGAATAGAGACAACACCCAACCATCATGAGCATATAGGCAGCAAACACTTGGATAGAACCCAAGTATGGTGGTACCTGGGAAAATATGGATCTCGGACAAATGTGAAGGCCGTTTCCCCTGTCACGGTGTGCTCCTGATGGTCCATGTGCCCAAACCTTCTCTGGAGATTTCCTGCATCGAGACAAAACCACTTCCCATGTTGGCCAGTATGGCTCCCATTCAAGCCCTCCCAAAAAGGATGGGACAATGGCAGTTCCCCATAGTTTTCCGACACATACCATGGTTTCCGACAGATAAAACCTCAAAACCTCATGGTTTCCTACTGCCACAACCCCCATGGGTGGACCATGGTGGACCTGTCAGGACGGAGAGCGCTGCAGCATTGCGCTGGAACTGGGCGAATGGGCCACGCTACGGGGGCTGCAGTTGCTGTGTCGAGGGCAGGCCGGTCATCCGATGGGCAGGCCGGAGTAGGTGGACGGCTTAGGAACTGGTATGTATAAATGGCAGTGTGTCAAAACCCTGGTACCTAGTGAACATCAAAATAGCTGGTAAATGGATGTTCATTCCCCTAAAAATGGTATTAATAGGTATTGATCCATACCCATATATGAGGCTTAGTTTTCTAAATATGAAGTTTATACGAGGTTTTTATGATTATATCTGATAATACATGATTGGTGATATATGATCCCCTGAAAAAACGGGGCTTAGCTGCTCATAGTAGCTGGGGTGTATGCATTGTTTTTTATCTTATAACCTGTTATAAGTTGGTAAAAATAATGGTTTATAACCCACCAAAACAAAGCTCGAGTTCCAACTCTCTGGTTGAAGTCCAAAAAAGCCAGGCGCCGGCCGAGCTGGAAGAAGAGGTGGGGGAGGTGTTGCTGCAGCCTGAAATGGGGAGTTGATTCATAGAGATTGATATGATTTTTGATGCAATGGTTAGCAGTTGATATTCGATAGTTGATAGTCGATAGCTGATATTTGATAGTTGAAAGTTCATAGTTAGTAGTTCATGTAGTCAATTGTTCATGTATTTGTAAAAGAATGTAATGCAATGCAATGGAACGGAATGGAACGGAATGGAATGCGATGTACCATTTGGTTATTTAACAGTTCGCCATGGAAAGATCCACCCATTTTAAAGTTCGGTCGACCATCTATTTCGATTAGGGCCATCTATTTTCCATGGCGAACTGTTAGTCATAACCAGGTTGGGTATGTAACTTGAGGACCACCCATCTGGGCCATTGCCATGCTGCCGCTGCCTTTTCAGGACGCCAAAGATGAGGAAAAATCCAACGGTGAAGATGAGAAGGTTCGCGGCCACACCGTTGGCTTTTTCAAAATGCCATGCCCATAGGATCCATGTATGGTATATATATGCTAACATTGGGGATATATTGATGGTAAATGTTACCATATATAGCATACATGGATCCTATGGGATGGAATTTTCTTACTGGTGCGTTTTACGTAGGGAATTTTTCGGGAACGATCCACTGGCTAACTATCAATAATCATCCCAGCAACCCCCAGCAACCCATCCATTCCCTGCTAAGCACCAGTAAGTTTTCCAGTTCATGGCCAGGAGTCGGATGATTTAACAATTTAAAGACATGACATGTTGCACAGATTCTTTTCCATGTAAACCCAGGCGTTTCACCAACATCAAATGATCTATAGATCGTGTTTTCTATATCTATGTTGATACCTTCCAGTCCACTCATGAGCTGAACGGAACCGGAATTGGCAGGTGAAGAATGTGGAACCGGAGGACGGGAACGCAGATCAAATGCTCGGCGGGTTGAGTCCATTTCGGTCACGAAGTTTCCACTTGGGTCTTGGACCATTGATCACATTCCTGCTCTTTAGAAGAAGGTTAACTTTAAGTGACTAGTAAATTCGATCCACCACGCAGACCACGCAAAATGGCCCTCAGAATCATAAGGTTGATCTGCAAAGAGATCTAAAGTACATTGCTTGGTTCCTTGGTTCTGAAACAGCGGACGGGGAAAACTTTCGTCCTAGTGAAATACACACACACACATATATATATATATATATACGTATATATATATATGGATTGAAACCAGACAACATTACCGAAAACCGGTCGGAACAGGTCCTGATTATTCGTAGCTCACAGCATCCCACAGGAATCTTGAGCCCGTCGGACCGGTTGCTCAAAAGCGGCCTTTAAGGTGCCCCAAAAAAAAGCAGTGGACATGGATTTTTTTTGGGTTTCTGGCAAGAGCTAATTACCCTCTGGTTATGTCAAAATAGCTATTGAAAATGGCCATTTATAGTGAGTTTTCCCATTAATAGCATCGTGATTTTCCATAGTTTTATGTAAACGTTTACCAGAGGGTAACAACTAACTCAAGTTAATGATGGTCAATGATGGTGACTAAGTCTGACTAAGTGTAATCCTCCATTCTGAATGTTGATCAAGACAAGGCCACTTCAATGGCCGCGCGAAAGTTGCTGTAGTCGCTTCCGAGCTTGGACCCATGTGGCTCTTTGCAAAGCGGGGCAGAGCTGGCTATGTTCATACATCGGATGCAACATCCATCCGCAGTGCGGTAAACCCGAAGAAGTGCCTCACGGTCAGGAACCATCAGGCCGAGAGGATTGCCACCCAGATCCGACTGCAACTGGGTCAAACTTTGCTGAGATTTTTGTGGTTTTCCGTTTCCTTCAAAACATGTAATGATCAGATATTTTATAAACTTTTCGCACATTCAAAAAAACGGGTTCCGTGCTAGGCAGGCTATCAACTTTGGTACTGGAACAAGACCTGGCTGGCGGACCTCTGACAACACTTGTGTGGTGTACAAGCACGGCCTGCCCTATGGCGTGCACGACAGTTGACGCTGGGAAACTGCGCGGGTCACTGGCCCCACATGGAATGGTGCTGTTGACGCTACTGGGTCCCGGCCAGATTTCCCCCTTCCTGAGGATTCTCTTTGGAAGGACTCGGCATTTTTCGACCAATTTGGGGATGTTAGGCAAGTAACTTAGTAGGCACCTCCAGAAGAAGCCTGTAGGAGCCCACAAGTGGGTGTTCTACCCCAGTGGAGTCCCCAGCAAAGTCAGAGTTGCCAGAGAAGGCGCTGGCTGAGTCGCAGCCCAGGGCCAGCCAGAGTGAGCTGCCGGAATACGAGGTGGAAGCATTTTCCTCTGATGTGACCATCTCTTTCTGATCTCAAAATGTGATGAGAAGCCCATGGAAAACTTGGACATGTCGCCCAGAGGTGTCGCTGAAAAGTGTGCGTGGCCTAGACGGTCAGCGCCAAGCTCTACACCGAAAATGGGTTCATCATATTTTCCACAGATTTTCCAGATATGTTTCCATGTATCCATATTTTCCATATATTCTCGATATATTTTCCATATTTCCATAGCTTTTACATGAATATTTTGCATATGACGGGCAATTGATATTCTTTGGCTACCCCCCCGTTTCGCCCAACAGTGGTTGGCGGCGATGGTGTCAGCCAGGGTCAACAACCATCAATGTGTGAACAGCCAATGAGCATCGTTTCCCCATAGCAGTTCAGTCATCTCGAGTCGTGAGTCATGCGAAATCTACGTCAAATGTCACGAAAGTATATACCCATAGGATCCATGTATGCTATATATGGTAACATTTACCATCAATATACCCCCAATGTTAGCATATATACCATACATGGATCCTATGGGAAATAGGGGAAAATAGCCCATATATGGACCCAATCCCTGACACATCCAACCACGTCCAGACGTCAGGAGCTCATTTGCCAAGCCCGCGAGCGGCTGCAGGGGAAGTTGACGTGGCTCAGCGCGAGTTGCTTTGAAGTTACCAGGGATCCACGATGATCAACTCCTGAGGATGTCAGACTTTACAGGATCGGATTATTGATCTTGAAAGTTACCCTCTGGTTATGACTAACAGTTCGCCATGGAAAATAGATGGCCCTAATCGAAATAGATGGTTGACCGAACTAAAAAATTGTGATTTTCCATGATTTGGCTATGTTAAATAACCAGATGGTACTGTAATTTGATTGTAATTTGTAGGATTCAGATGCTGATTATGGCGATGGCGTTGCTTCTTGATCCCGGGATACACCGAATCGACCGGGTGGTCCGGATCGGCGGGTGGAAGCCTTCGTGGCTTTCACCCCAAGTGGAGGATCAGCCTCCCCCCACTCCTGCGATCACCATATCATGCCATGTCCCAACATTTTGAGGCAATGGCAAGAGAAGCAGACTGAGAAGCTCCATTCCTCCAAAGCCTTGGCCTGCATCCAGAAGCTTCGGGAACGCTTCCAGGCAGATGGCGACATGAAATGCATCGTCTTCACCAGGAGATTTTGAGGGCCGAAGAAGCGACCCTGGAGGGCCATAGGGAAGGGACAGCGCTTAAAACGACCCAACAAATCCACCATGGTGGAACAGGAAACAAAATAGGGTTGTTGAATCTTGTTGAGGTTTAGATTTTCAAGTGATAGATGCTGTGATATACTGGATGCCATTTGCCCTTACATTCTTTTTCTTGCAGCATGGTCAGAATCAATCATACAAACGTGGATGTGCTGGATGCTCATTTTGACTGGTGCGGGATTTTGTGAACCTCCGCCAAAATTGAAGCAGACTGCACGTGCAACCCCAGCTTCTTGTTGCACAAGTTTCTGTTTTGTGCACAACAATTGGGGAACCTCAGCCCCGGATAAAACCCCCGGGGTATGTGGCTGGGATCTGACAAAACTAGCTTCCCTCATCCGCAGATACATTTCTGATTCAAGGTGAATAAACCCCCAAAGTTGAGTATCCCATTCATTTAGCCAGACATTGTGCAAATTGGTTGCCAACCTCACTCCGATCTTCCAAGTGGTGGGCAAAGCTGCAGGACTCGCGCACTTTGTCATTTGCTGGCCATGGTTTTGGAGTCTGAGGAAGAGCTGCCCGGGGTGACCTATGTGGTAGGCGGCAACGACTGCCGAGTCAGTGCCTGGGTGCGATGGTCCTGTGGCACAAACGCGAAAAAACTGATTGAGCATTTATGGGAAAATGTCACCAGCAAACATTGGAATCTATACGATTTTATGGGATTTTAACCAACTAAATGGCAATTTGTGGGGATTCAACCAACAAACACATGGGTTTCACATGGTTTAACTCATGAGAATTGGGATTTGAACAATGAGAGTTGGGTTGATATGACTTTCCCCCTGATCATATTCAATCTTCCCCAAACAAACCACTGCTTTAGTATTGGACCTATTGATCTTGGAGGGACAGTCCTGGAGGATCTCCGTGCCATTTGAGGATGGTCCCAGCAGACCACTGCCACTTCTAAGGCAGCTGGAAGATTCGTCAGACTGCCACTTCGCAGAAGCAAGCCCTGGCGAAGTTTGCTCTCCCGCACAACGAGGACGGGAGAAATCAGGCTTCGAAATTTCGTGCATGGATTTTGTTTGTCCCAGATCACGGTGATTCCAGTGTCCCTAGGCAACACAGCAACGGGAAACCACCTGGCACAGGGTGCGGCATGGCGCCAGGAGGGAGCGGTGTCCATCGTTGTGGCCACCTCTGTGTTGGCCGAAGGGATTGATATTCCCAGCTGCGGGCTGGTTCTTTGCTGCCTGGCGATTGGGGAAATCATATCATGAGATGGTAACATATTTCTGGGAGAAATGGATAACAATGGGGTTGTCTGAAGATGGGTCGTACTCCAAACATGGCCTTTTTTCTTCGGGAACGTGAGCTCTCTAAGCCACTGCAGCCATGGTGGGATTTTCTGGGTCCCCAAAAGCAGCAGGCTCAGCATCCGCTCAGCATCGTGGAAAGGCTCCCTGCTGTCCTCTGAACATCTCAAAACCACAAATTCTTCCACTGGATTTTCTGTGTGGGATTCATGTGGTGATGTGTGGCCCTAATCGAAATAGATGGTTGACCGAACTTAAAAATGGGTGGATCTTTCCATGGCAAACTGTTAGTCATAACCAGATGGTAACTATTTTCTACCTTCGTGCAGAGCAACAAATCCGCATGACTTAGTTCAATGGACTGGTTTAATGGGAAAACCTTGCAGGAAACCCTTGTTTCTTGCCTCCAAATCTAGTGATTTCAACTCCAAATTTTCCTTCAATCCCATTGAACATCCTATATTTCTTGCTACATCCCAATATTTTGATCCTTCAATCCCATTTGTTTATCTTCAATTTTTGCAGTGTTGATGCTTAACTCATCTTAACTCAGCATATCTTTGATGGTCAAATTGGCAGTTTCATCCCGCACCGCTGGGTCCCAGGTTTCGACTCGGCGGTGTCGCCTCTGCAACACGTGCAGCTGAGAGGTCGAGCACGGCGTGCATGGAGCGAGTTCACAGTGCTGGTGCCCAAGGGAGCCAAGGCGTTTGGAGCGCTGGCTGCAGGACTCAGAGGGCGCTCAGTTCAATATCTGGTGATGACCAGTTTTTGGTGATTTTTGGGGGATTTCACCATGATTGATGGGGGTTTCATAGGGTTTCACACCAACATATGGGTATTTAGATGGATTTAGTTGATAAATGGGGATTTTACATGATTTTATCATTTATAACCATGGTTTAATCAACAATATGGGGATGTAACCGGGATGTAATTGGTGAATGATGCTTGGTTGATGATTCTTTTTTGGGGCTACACCACCCTTTATACAGTATATTGGGCACTATCATGATCATGTTTGGTCGAACATAAAACAGTTTTAAAGAACTCTGTTGATTGGTTGCCTTCGTGAGGATACAGGCACATATTTTGCCTTATATTATAGGCGCTTGTTTTAGGGCTGCACAATAAAGCGGTATCAGCAAAAAACGATGGTTGAAGACAGTTGAAAGATGTTTTTTTTTGGTTGCTAGTAACCTACCCGTTGATCATCCTTGATATTTTGGGGACCGTGATCTCACAGGACCATCCCTGCAGCAGTTGAAGGACTACGAGGTGTGCGCTTCGGACTTTCCAGAACAATGGCTGGGTGGTGATGGCTTTGGCAAATGTTCATGTTGAATCATACTTGGTGATCTTGAGTTGAACTTGGTTCAATCAACTGTTGGGTGATAACTGGGTGGTGGTTGAACCAAGTTATTGGTTGGTGATTGGCTTTACATGGCTTTACCACATTACTTGCGATCATGTCACATGTCATTCGCGTTGTCCAAATGTTCCCAGATCTGCCCCCCAGTTCCACAGGGACACCGTTGCAACGTCTTTTGTGGCAGTCATAGCTATGGACATCTCGTATTCGCGGCGTCTCTCTCTTTCTCTCTCAACAATACTAGTGATAATAAGTAATGATATATATAATATAATATGATATAATATAATATAATATGATATGATATAATATAATATAATATATTGTAATGTAATATAATATGATATAATATAGTATAATATAATATAATATAATGCAATATAATATAGTATAATATTATATACTAATATATATATATATATCTAAGACATATATATATATATATCTATTGCGACATATGCCGTATGCCATTTCAGGAACTCATTGATTGGAGTTACCTACCTGCCATATCTGTGGTCCATTGCTTAGATTGCCAGGTGCGCGTACTGAATGTCCTGAGACTTGGCGGTTGATGACTTTTCGGGCGGGTAGCCGTTCCCCGATGAAGTATTCAGGTTGATTAATATAGATTTAGTATAGTTTATTAGTGAGTGACTATATTCATCTAGTTTATAATTTGTTTATTAGTGTTTAGCGACTATTGACGTTAATGATTAGCCACATATTACTAGTGGAATTAGTGACTATCAATGTAGTTCATAATGTATTCAGATCTGCGTTCGTGACTGAGAATCCAAAATTTACAGACCCCAGACAGCGGTGAGCATCAGGTGGTCACTCTGGACATTGTAACACATGATCCAGGTCATACACAACATATATAGTATATAAAGTATATAAAGTTGATGTTCCAATATCAAACATATCAAAGTATACAAAACATACTGATGGATGTTCCAATTTGATATTTCAAGTTGATCCAGGATCAGTGAACCATAACAAAAGCCGGGGTGGTTCAATTGGTAGGATTTTGATGGCAATTTTGATGGCACTTTTCTGAGGACCTGATAGTTTTCGATCGGCCCGGGGTTGACATGAAATCACCAGGATCATTGCAAGATTTCAGATGTGACAACGAACCGGACGTATTCGTTTCTCTGTGGTTGCATAGCGGATGCTAACAGCTGCTAGCATGTATGTGTAAATCATAGATAACACGTAAGGCAGGTTGGAAAACAGATCATGAGCAGCTATTATCATATATATACGTATACATACATACATATATATATATATAACTGTCATCATATATAACTGATATATATATACACATACAAATAACCGTCATCTAGAAATACCATTCCTGAACCAGTTTATTACAGATGACAGGCGATCATCAATGAGACCTTCCACATCTGTAGTTGCAAAAGCTGGCCATGCTCCCTGGGGGTTTGCATCATTGGTTCCACAATTCCGAAGGCACATAGTTCCCAGTATCGGTTTAACGTATTCGGCGAGTCATGGGCAAAAACGCCAGCCCTTGGATTGGGCACTCCCCATATCTTGCGGTTTCGGAGTTGATTTGGACTGAAATCACACCAATCAAACCACAAACTAAGTCACTAAGTCGCTAAGTCGCTAAGTCGCTAAGTCACAAATTTGGCCATTCTTCTTGTAGCCACTAAGTCACTGCCCCAAGTTTTCCATCCTGCCATGGGTTTTTCCAAGGATTTTCCCGTTGAATCCCTGGCGAGCTACCGCCATAGTCCACGGGTGCACCGTTTCTTTTTCCCCAACAAGATGTACCTCTATTATGACATAGGATATATGTATATCGTATGTTTATTATATATGATTTAATATATACTGCATGATATATATATATACATATGTTTGATTCTGTTTAATATATTCTTTATACATACTGTATCTACCGTTATGCCTTGATATCTCCACTATATTCCCACCATTGGGCCCTGTTGGGGTATAATTTTGCCAAAATAATGTGGGTTTTCTACATTTCACGACTAGTGATAGATGGTTGGTTAGTTATATGTATATGTATGTATACATACACGCTATCCCATCATACATATCCCAGTTTCTCCCTATTATATTCCAACCATTCTTACCCTCTGGTAATTTGTTACATAACTATGGGATCTCACCATGAAAGTAACAGGCAAATCGTCTATCAACTGGCCATCTTCCATAGCAATCTGTTAAGTTATCGGAGGTTGGATGTTTGGTAATATATATATATATAGATACGCACTATATACACCATTATACACATATGTGTGTATATATATATACACATATGCCGCTATTATATATATATGTATATATATATATATATATCCCATTGTTTCCCAATCATATCACCCAATAAACTTGCCAAAATCCCCAGGAAAGCCTGGAGCCTCCGCCCTCCGTGTCCCCGGCAACTGGGCCCTTTGGTCAGCGAGGAGGAGGAGGTTTTGGAGATCAGCTCCAGCGGTGCCAGGTGGGTCCCCCCCAAAAAAGCGGCTTGCTGTGGATTTCTGCCTGCACCACCTTGGATGGTTGAAAGGGCTATAAATAATGGGAAACACCTAGCAGTCAACTGGTGCGGGTTTTCTTCTGTCCACAGTATGTCTCCTTTAGCAGTAGCTTATAACTACATGGTTACTGACCACTAACTGGGATGAAACGGCTTAATAGCCGGAGTTAAAAACCAGTGATATATGGGATACTGTAAGCTGACAGAATGACTTACTAGGCCCAAGTTGCCACTTGCAACTTGCCGTGGGATTATCCTTTCAGCGGCAAGAACATGCGTTTTTTTTTTTTTCAATTTCAGTTGTGATGCAAGCACGAAAAGAATGTATTTGCACCCTACCAATCTAAAATGGCTGGATGGAAACGTCCGTCGTATCATATCATATCCAGGAACAGATGACCAGCAATGTGGATTTCAAGATCTGCGGGGATATTAGGGAACAAATACCCTCTGGTAAACTAACATAGCTATTGAACATGGCCATTTATAGTGAGTTTTCCCATTAAAAATGGTGATTTTCCATACTCCTGTTAGTTTACCAGGGGATATGGGAATCGAACTTCTTCTTGTTCAGGCTTCCTTTGGAAAAGGCCAAGAACTACTTGCACGTCCAAGTGTATGGATATCTGATCCCCTCTGAGAAAAGCAACGAGCGCGAAATTCTGGACTGACTCTGGGAAGGGTTCTGACGGAAATTCTGGACTGTTTGAAAAAAAATGATGCCGCGTGATGATGGTTTCCTCGACGTTATAATGAACATTCAGCAGTGAACATAGCGGAATCTAACTCTGAGGAACTCTGAGCAGGTTAATTTATGGTTAATCTATGGTTTATCTATGGTTAATCAGTTACAAGTGACAAGTGAGATCAAGTGAGATCAAGTGACCAAATGTGACCATTCTCCTGGATTTGCTGTTCAATTTTCCCGGGAAATCGCTTGGGGAATCTCTAGGGAAACCAGCAACTCTGGGTGGGCAACTTCGTGCCAGAAAATCGGGCTTGGAAGATCTTCATAAGCTAGCTATGAGCTATGAGCTATAATCAGGTTATAACCATCTAGGAAACCAGAAGTGGGGCCAATTTGCATTTTCGTAGGGTGTCAATTTTGGCGATGCTGGATGCCTTGGGTGCCTTGGATGCCTTCCCGTGCCTGGGAGGACTTCTGCAAACCTGGTTTCAGGGACAATGAGAAGAAATATGACTACAGCATGTTTCAGGCCGGCTTGAAAAGGACACAGGTCACTGGAAGGGACCAGAAATTCTGGGAGTATGGCTGAAAAAAGTCATGAAGCTTCGCTCTTTGTTGGATCCCCCAAAAAGGTCGTCGGGCGTAGATCAAATTGCTATCCACGTATCATCACATATCCCATACCAATTCATACCTATTCATACCTATTCATATCCTAATAATCATAGGATCAACATGCTATTAATGAATGTTGATCATATATCCATATATATCCCATCTATCATATCCTAATCCTAATAATCAACCAAGAAACTGATCTGTTGGATGTCCAACGCCACGGCCACGGAACAGGTGAAATCCAGTGAGCAGGGCTGGTACTCCGAGTTGGAGCTTCCACCTGTTGGCTGCTGCAGCCTGTCGCTGGAGGAACAGACGACCGCCGCGGCAGCCCGTGACCATAGCTGGTGGAGGAAGAAGGAGAAGCCGCTGTGCCAGGAGAGATTCGGGGCTGGGAGCTATGGAGGGTGAAACTTCCCCCGATTTTCGGAAGCGATCCAAATTTTGGGGATGTTGGAAGACCCAGACTGTTGTTCTTTTTCTGATTGTCCTGGAGACGCAGCCAGTTGCCATGTTTGCAGGCTTTCCTACCCAGATTTCCCCAGGAGCACTTGGGGATGGTGGTGGGACCAGTGGTCGCGCAGAAGGAGACGGGCGAAGGGGAATGGTGCCATGAGACCAGCTGTTTAGCTCAGGTTTTCTTTGAGACCTATGACTTATTAACTTCCGGCGTAAGCCATGTTAACCAATGAATTCGGATGCCGGCTCTAAACATCTTTCCTTCGTCAGCCAGTTTTGGTTGGACCATCTGTCAAGTCAACCAAATTTTCAAAGTCCCCCCCTTGACAGTGGAGTCATAAAGGAGTACAGTAAACAATATTTGGCACAGGGCTCCGTGCCAATGGTACTTCGGTCGTTTCGTCAATGGATTGCCGAGATACAATTCTACAAGGATTCGCTTCATGAAATCGTGGATAGTGGTGCGTATCGTGGTTCATGATATCCATTACTATGTATACTATCACTGTTTCTTTTTTTGCATTTCTATTGTATTGATTAAACCATCATTTTGTCTAAATTAGAACCAAAGTTGGAGCTTCTCAGCTTGGCTCAGGGTCAGGCAAAAGACGCAGCAGCACTTCGTGCCTGCGGGGGACCTCAGGTGCACATCACGAGGATTCCTGCTGTTAATTGATATTTTACTATATTGATATTTTACTATATAATATAATTTCTATAGGAATGTTGTGAGTGTGATGATGATGATGATGATGATGATGATGATGATGGATTGCTGCTGTTACTGTTGCTGCCCCTTTTGCTGTTGCTGCTGCTGCTGCTGTTGTTGTTGTTGTTGTGGTTGTTGTTGTGGTTGATGTTGTGGTTGTGGTTATGGTTGTGGTTGTGGTTGTGGGTTGGGGTTGTGGTTGTGGTTGTTGTTGTTGTTGTCGTTGTCGTTGTTATTGTGGTTGCAAATCACCAACATTACTGCATAGTCAATCAATCAGATTGCGAACACATCCCAGTGGAGTTGAGGTACCAAATAACGCTATTTAAGCCATAATTCCCCAAAAAGAACAAGCACAGAATCTTACGCCTGGCACACCCCTAGCGAGGTCGAATTCTGCACCAGATGGGCATTCTTGATGATCATTTGAAGGCAGGGCCACACCAACTGGTTTTGTTTGGAGGAGTGCTATTGTTGAATTGGCTGAAGGGAACCTCTCCATGAACCCCTCAATATTTAGATTCTTTCAGGCTTTTTTTAAAGCCCATGGTTTCCGGTGAAGATGGTGAAGGTTTGCTCCTTTTTTTGATCCATTGAGGCCATCTTCTCCGAATCACGTCCGACAGGTGAAGGGCCGTGAAAAGTTTCAACATCTCATCAAGCAGGCAACAGCTTCAGGCGGAATCTGCGGATGGGATCGACGCCAACCATGACAGGTGTGAACAAATAGACTGAAAAGACTTAGATAACTCAGATAACTTATAACATCGTCTAAGTGTAGTTTGGTCTGGGATTGAAAAGTACTGGAGTTACACCGCATCGAAATCCCAGTGATATCACTGGTTTTTGCGGCGGATCGCCTCCGCAGGAAAGGCTTCGGGCAAGCGACGTTCAGATGACGCCATTGCGCTCGCGAGCATTGAAACTCTGGAGAGGCAGAATGGCACGAATGGCGGACTTGGGTATTTGAAAACACGCACCAGGAATATTTTGGCAGAATGACTTGGGTATTTTAATGACTTGGGTATTCCATTCTGCCAATAATCATGTTTCTTATTGGCTTTACACCATCAAATGAAGCGCATTTTCACACATGATGCGTCGTCCAACCAGGGGGATGAGATTGGCCAAGGTTGTGTCGTCAATTGACGATGGTTCCTTGGAACCATCGTTTTCAGTAAATTGTCATTCAGATCAATCCATTGACCAACCAAATATTCCCATGTTTGACAGCTCAACCATCAATTTTTGACGATTCAACCATATATTTTTGGTTGCCTTAAACCAAATTTCTTGTGTAACATGCCCATTTTTTCATGGGTCCAACCGGGTAAAGCCAGCATTTTTGGATGGGCCCCGGCCGCTTCTTACCTGGCAGCCAGGAAACTGCCCCGGTGCTTCATGGCTCCCGAGAATCCGGATGTCATGTGCTTCCAGTTACACCGCTTGGTGCTGGGTGAACATCCAGGTGGGTTTCTACAGCGACCAGTCGCGACTGGGCCCCTTGGGGTGGGTCAATGTCAATCACCAAAAAAGGATAGAATTGGATTCATGACGATTTGATTTGATGAATGATTCATTATTTGGGAGATGATGCATATTCCAATACTGATGAATAATGATGAATAATGACCATCAACAATAGTGACATTGAGATGTGCACTATTCATCATTATTTATCAATATTTATCACTATTCATCATGATTCATCATGATTCATCTTTGGATTAATATACCCTGAAGCCTACACAGCCAGAAGGAAAGAATTGTTTCATTATGGTAGTGAAGATTTGGGGGTACGGCCTATGATGTGAGTGCCAAAATCGGATTGTAATTCACATCTCAAGCTGGTGACTAGTCTGTCATTGTATTGGTGTTTTGGGGGAATTTAACAGGAAACCCTTCTATGTGATTGAAAAAAAACATTATCCCTATTTTTATGGACATGTTATTCCCACCAAGAGATCATGGAAAAAATCATTCTGATTGGCCCATTTGGTGCTGAATTTTGATGAGCATCCCATGCACTTGGGGAAGAACAAACATGGATTATATCATATTATAATTATTCTACAACATTCTGGATTCAGTCAGATACCCTCACCATAATGTGGTGGATCAAAACCTATTATTATCAATTCTAGTGGATTAACATCCATAAATCCCCGCTATGACTTGGGGTTCACTAGGTGCCAGGGTTTTGACTTTTGACCCATGGCCATAATCAAGCAGCAAGTCTTCCGTGGGAGGGAAGCATGGACTTGCTCTACTCCTCCCAGAGCAGGTGCTGGACGCTAGTAGTCTCCACAGTGGAACTTCGTCATAGCCATAGCAGTTACTCAAAACGCCTGTTTTTGGTAGGTCATTCTATATATTATATTGTGTTTACTATATTGTGTTTCATCCCATTCATTTATCTTAATATGTTTTTACTCATATCTGTATATGAGTGGGTGATTTTTTCCATTGATTTTGATGGGACAGAAGAAGATCATATGACATCGCCAGCTAGCAAAACTGCAGAGTAATTCGCCATGACATCTTCGCACTAACGTGGTAAACCCAATGATAAACTATCCCCAATATTACCATAGATGGGTGGTAATTCAAATCATCCCCAAATAGTACGTAGGTTTATTCTTGGGTTTATCACATCATCAATAGCCATTTCAGACACCAAAATTGGAGGTACCTACCAGATATAAGGCCTATGGTAAGGGCTACGTAAGCAGATTTGCCCCCAAAAGTGGCTTGAATTCTATTCTTCTATGCTACAATAGCTCCAAGTTAGGGTCCCTAAATTCCCATTGACATTGTTCCATGGTTCCATGAGCTCATGCTGGAGGTTCCATCGGGCTCCTCCACATTTCTGCTTTTACCACCAGGACTTCCCAGGGCAACGCAGAACCCTTTGCGTCAGAGCTATGTTGAGACAGTGACATGTTTGATTTTACATGATATATGTATATACACTCTAATAGCTATTGAAAGTGGCCCATCTAATGATTTAGTTCATGATTTCACTAAAATGAGGATTTTCCATAGCAAACCTTTATAGTTTACCAGGTTTATTCTCATGGTCCTATCTTGAAAATGGACTTTGGTTCCCCATGATATCCAGTACGATCGTCCCAAGAGGAACCCACAGAACGATAGCAATGGATCCCACAGGACTAGAAGAGCCCTTGCAGGTGGAGGTCTGCCGGGGCGGAGAACCGTTCTGTAAATCTCCAGATGTTTCGATGTTGTTTTTTTACGCTGGAGAAATTCTTGTGAATTTTGCATTCTGACATTATCTGATAAATCATCCTACATGAATTTCCGACACCTTTTCAGATCCATGAAATGTCTCAATACGTTCATCCAAGTTCATCCATGTTTCAAGGCTTTTCAAAGGGGGATTCAGCCAAGCCGTACAGCTTCGTGGTCACCTTTGTGGGTGCGAAATCCTGCACCAGGCAGGGTAACTATTGGGAACTATGAAACATGGCAAATAATGGGATTGCAATGGGATAAACCATCTATGAACTGGTGCAGGATTTCCGAAAAATCCACAGTAGGTGGTAAACATCCCATGAGAAAATAGGCTTTCCACCATCCTTTTGGTGGTTGATAGGATGTCGCAAGCTTCCAGAGTGTTACTTAGTTCCAACCCCCAACTTTGCCATCGTTTGGCAGTTTGGGTGGTCTTACCTTTCACAGACCTAGACGCGCGGTAGGTCCAGTGGCTGGCTGAAGTGGAGTTCTCCCAGCAGCAGCTGGACAACCTGAAGGCGCACACCTTGGACGTAGAGGGAGTTTCTGAAGTCATGGAGGATCCCCAGTCGTCACCGTGGGTTTCAATACTATCTAGAAGATCACATCCCAAGATTTTCCAGGTCTAGCAGGGCCAGGCGTTTTTTTTAGTTTTGTGGTCATCTTGGACGGAGGACATTTTCCCGTTGAAGCCAGGTGTGGACTCAGCTGTCATTGGAGCTATCCTGTCGAAGGAGAGAAATGACAATCCAGCGGGATAGGATGGGACCAGTGGAAGGCTCCGTAGCTTGCGCCAGGACGTGTCCATTGCACCAAGCCTTTGGACAAGTTCCACTGACGCACTTCAAGGATGCGACTGTGCCACGAACAAATTGGCTTGGGTATAGCCTGTATAGCTCCTGGTGGACGGACAGTGCGATGGTCAAACACCTCATGTGCCAATATGTTCCGCTCATTTTGACACATCCCATTGAACTCCATGGTTTTTGCGTGTGAGGATCGATCTGGCAAGTGGGTTCCGGTCACGAATGCTCTGGTCAGTGAAGACGAGGTTCGTTGCTGGGGCATTTTGTGGAGGGTTGCGAGAGCTTGGTTGGGGGAGCCAGCTGAATTCCAACAACGTCACCGCCATGTCACCATAGTGATTTTTTGTTCGGAGTGGTGGAATCATGCCCAAATCAGCATATTTCAGGTTGGTAAATTAATTCAATTCGGCCAGATTTTTTCAACTTCAAGAAGTTGTCGGCTTCTGTGGCGCCGTGACTTCAGAAATATCGGACATGTTATCACTCTCACTGATCTGACTGTTGCGACAGTTCCTATTGGTTCCAGTATGTTCCAGTGTACCAACAACCATCAACTAGTATCAACGACCTCAAGGATCAAGGAAGTGGACCAAAATCACTTGGGAGTGCAGATGAGGTTATCAATGGGTAGTAAGTAATAACCATACCCCAGTTATATATATATAGATAATATAGTTTTTATAATCATCCTGTATTTTTTGACAATTCCATATTCTATCTACTCCAGGATGACTGCAATATATATATTATACACGATATATATATATATATATGGAATTTCCCCAGTGTTTCTGGATGATCACCCACGGATCCTATTTTTTCCTCATCCAAAGCAGCCCTCGATCGGAGCCGGGAGGATCTGCCAGATCGCTCGTATTGGCTGCTTGCACCAGTAGCACCAGGAAGTCAGGCTGGTGCCATCTGGTGAATCTGGTGCCTGGACGTGTTGCTTTTGAGGAGCGGACAATGGGACAAAAAGGTTAGAACTCATGACTTTTTGAGTCATGGAACTGGGAACATCTGAGATTTTTAGGGAAGATACTTAACATGAATACACACTCAAGGTTTAAACCGGAGGTTTAGGGTTGAACATGGACTCAGATTTGGGTCTTATGCTGGCACTTTTCGGTCTTTTTTGTGGACAACTATCGATGGAAAGAGGTGCACGCGGCTAAATTGTTATTTCATCTTATCTTCTTTCCAAAATTTCACGCATGTCTGATACATTTGCCATTTGGCAATCAAACATGGCAATTGAAAAAATTCATAGCCGTGTCTATAGCATGGGGTACGTCCATAGCCATGGATTACCAGAGGGTGTTTGGGAACCTCATGGGACTCTAGAAACTGACGGAACTACTCCCATCAAGGAGCCCCAATGCATGAACAGATCCCATGCCATACCAGGGTTGTGTTTGGATACTGAAAATGATCGGGGACAATTTCCGAGATATTTGATATGGGTTAAGTCTTCAGCCACTATATCTATATAGTTGAAACATTGAATGATAATTAAGATAAGACTATGGGTCAAAGCCCTGGCACCGTTGTGTTCACAGCAAGATAGTTGGTCCTGTAAATGATTTTCGTAGGTTCAGTATGGTTAAGTCACCATTTTTCATGGCCATTTTGCCATCCAAAAAGTCGTGCAGGCCATTCATTGGGACTTCGTTGACTGGGGCTTGACTTCGTTGAACCATCTATTACAGCCGGACGCCTATAAAAGACATGCTGGAATGGCTGGCTGGAATGACGGTGATATTTCATGAGCTTTTAGTGGTGATTTCATGGGATTCGATTGGGATATTTGATGGATTACCATCTGATTTGTTCCGTAGGTATGGACAATCACCATTTTTAAGAGGTAAATCATCATCAATAATCTATAAAATGGACATAAATGGGCGATTTCCCATATGTTCAATGACCAAAGGCTAGTAAGGATAGTAAGGGAGAACATCCCCAGCCAAAAAAAACGACGCGTCCTTGGATCCCCAGATGGTAGATGGTAAACATCCCAGTTACCAAGTTATGCAGGATTTCGCAGCCATCCACATGTTGGAAGTTCAATGATATCATATCCCATTATATCATCCATATTTTTTTAAATGATCATTTGATATCATGTTCCCATTATTTTTCATGATATGTTGGATAGATTTCAATAGATTTCAATAGATTTCAATAGAAATTCAATAGAAATTCAATAGATTTCAATAGATTTCAATAG
>Ga0126342_10004341_pt1 | contig 24104 bp, 20 predicted proteins | sample Cyp1metagenome_FD_92528 | JGI IMG/M metagenome (GOLD analysis project Ga0126342, IMG submission 92528) | Coral microbial communities from Lord Howe Island, Old Settlement Bay, Australia - Cyphastrea 1 metagenome | ecosystem: Host-associated > Invertebrates > Cnidaria > Coral ...
GCAAGATTGCACCTTCCAGATTTCTCGTCACAAAAAGCAGGGTCATTGGACCGGCCAGATGCTACAAAGGTTGTGATGCACAGGACCCATAGCGCAAAGCTGGAAGTCAGCAATGTGACACCAATGCAGCGAGAGTTATGATCAGAACCAACATGCCAGTAGCCACTGAATCCAGAGGCATGCCACCCAGCCAGACTTGAAAGTATCAAGGTAGCCAAGGTCAAGTGGTCGCTGATTGCCGTTGGAAACAAAGCAGTGCCCACCGCAATGGGAAACAAAACGTGGCTCTGGTCAAGGTTCTGCCGTCTCAGCCGCACCTCTGGAAGGACTTGACCCATCACGGCTAGAAATGGGTCCTATAAACCATATATAAACCCTCCCGAAATGGTGGGGTTTTGTTGGTCGGGTTTCCGAAACAGGACCTCTTGGAGGTGACGGCCTCCATCAATCCCGCGGCCAATGGAGGCGCGACGAGTCGCTTTCGTTTTTCGTTTTTTTTTTTCAACGCAAAATCTGCAGAAACGCTGAAACCATGTTAATAATGATGGTTAATATATGGTTAATGATGGTTAATAATGGTTAATTGATTTTTCAATTCAGGAAACCAACAGTTTTTTTTTCTCAAACATGAAATGAGTTGAGCACAGGGTTTCCTGGTTTCCGATTGTGATTTTTCCGTCAAACCCAATTCTGGGTTTGACACGCTCGACATTTTCAAATTGTGGTTAGAATGGAGGAACTGATAGAAACCATGAAATGGGGATGCTGACTGGGCAATATTCAACTCTGAAGATGAGGATGTGAACCAATGGACATGTGTGTAATTAGTTTCAGACAAAAAGGAACTACGAACGAAGAAAACAAAAACATCTTTTCAACAAACTTGCCTGGGAAACCCTAACATTGAGGATGATTATCCAGAAATATTGACATATCCAAGTCAAACACGGGTGACTTACCTGGGGAGCTGGTTTGATGCAAGGCCACAAATTCTTGCTCTTGTAGTCCAGGAGAGCTTCTAAGCCAGTGCTTTTCAACAGCCCTGGCATTGCGGAAATGCTCTCCAGGAACAACATGCCTTGAAGAGGAAATGAATAGGCTGCTGGTGCCAACCAAGGACCCAAAACTGGTTGCTTGAATCATCTTGAATCCCTGTCATTTGACTTGACGCCCCGAAAATGGTCAGTTGCACCTGTGCAGTCCATCATCTCTTTGCGACTCGATACGTGGAATATCTGTTGTTCATGGCCATTGTTGTTGCAGGGGAAGCCTTCCACCATTTTGGGACCTCGGTACTGGGGTAGTTTCTTGAACTCCATAGTGGTGGCCCCACTAGGATATTGATAAACCCAATCTTATAAAATCTATCATCGACCCTTGAAAACGGGGATGGACAATCCCACTTTAAGTGTTTTTCACTGATAACTGATCACTGAGAACCTTAGTACATGGGACATTGAGATATAACTTCTTCGTCACCATAGAACATGGTATTGATAACCCCCTTTTTTCCACCCAAAACGTGGGGGTACCAGGTTTGATTGATCTATTGATAAGAAAACTCTCCTAGCCCTAAAAGGTGGTTCCCCAGTTGTAAGTTGTAACCACATCTAACTATAGATATCTACCAGAAACCGATTCGTTACCTTCCAACTTAGCGATCACAAAAAACGATCACTGGATTGTCGGTCAGGTGGCACTCGGACAGCCTCCCCCAGACAGGTGGAACGCGGCACTGGTGGATGTTTCATTTGGAATTCAAGAAAGGCTCATCTTTTCAGGAGTAAAATCATGAAAATTGACCCCAGCCATGATTTTTTGAGGGTTTCATGGTTTAATCTACAGGCACAGTAGTCATATGAAGTCACTAATAGATGTTTCAAGCTCGATGTCACAATTTGGCATTTTGCAGCTAGTCGATGTTTTGAAACATAGGCTGGAAAGCTGAGAACATGGTTTTGTAGAGGATAACAGGGTACGTAGCACCAATTTTTCATGGTTTTAGTCATCGTATTTCCCATTGAAATGGTGGGTTTTCATCCCGTAGATTTTAAGAGTGGCTACTTCAACCCTTGCTAGCCACGGTGGGTTTGCTTCCACTGGTGGTTTAAAAAGACATCAGCAGAATACCTTCTGTCAAGAATTCGAAACACATGGTTTACATGTCCTCTTCCACTAATTCATTGAGCCATAGATTTCGATGCCACACTAGCTGACGGCTCAAATTACAGTCCAACTTGGTTTTCCAAAAAGTGGATGGTATGATGGTACATATTACATACAAAAAATGACTAAGATCTGTTGGTTAGGGGCCTTAACCTCTGGCAATCAACCATGGCTTGCTGGAAAATCCCTCCACTTAGGCTCAGGGATTTTCCAGTGGAGAGGGCACCAGAGGGTATCAACCCCTATGAATATCCCCAGTAGATCCCTTATTTACCACTTATGAACCATTGGATTCTTCTGGAAACCATGGATGATTACCTAACTAAATCATCACAACTCACTATCTAATGGGATTCTAATGGAACCATGGATGATTACCTCATTATTACAATAACTAATGGTAGTAAAATCATCCCAACATTGTTGATTGAATCAATTGCTTGGGAAGCGCGCTGGAAGAATCTCAGGTGGCAAGGCGACAGGAGGTTGTGGCGCAACCGCGCCCAGGCTGAAGTTCTGCGGGCTTGTCCCAAGAGACAAAAAGCTGGGGATTGATATAGAAAGCAAACCTGGGGTGGTTTTTAAGTACCCAAGATCGGGCATTTAACCAGAAAAACTATGGATTTAACAAATTTAACTGTCAAAGATTGGGATTCAACCAGCCAGAGTCAAGCGGGATCTATCGAAAGTTGGGATGCAACCCCTTTCACCGACAATCCCCTGTAGGTGATTTGCTTGTTCCCCGATATTTTCCATCACTTTCCCAGACCGATCAGTTTGATCAGCCACCATTTTTGGGCTTTTTGGGCCTACGGCCTCTTTGGGAAAGCTGAAGAAAGACTTGGCCACGATTCGAAGGACAACCCAAACATCATTGAACCAAATGGGCCATGGCTTCTATAGCTATGTTAAATTCCCAAAGGATATATACTTGGATGATGGGTTATACTTGGTGGTTTGTTGCTCCCCTGCTAGAAGTTTGACTGTTAGTGGCATGCGGGATACATATGACAAAACCATCCATCCCAGTAACACTAAAATAGCATGGATAGAATGGTACTATATTATGAACATAATATGATATCATGCTGCTATAATGTGGGTTATGATATCATCATATGATCCTGATGCCAAATTGTACAGAGGGTCGGCATGCTGGGTCATAACATCATGTCAACTGTCATGATCGTAGTGCAGTGTAACAAGAGGATTCAAGTGGGTCAATCAAATATTCAGAACTAAATGTACCAGCTTGATTCAACTAAATAAGTTGTCCAAACTCAAACATATCTACTTATGCAACATGGAAGCAGCTATTCTGGGTCATAATAATGAGGCTCATTCACAATACATAAATTGCCAGAAATGCTGGCCTCTCAATTTACCTACTAGACATGGCGATTTTCCAGTCCGCAAACTAGCAGACGTTAGACCCAATATTCCATTCATATTCCATTCATATCCCATTGTATATTCCCTTATATATCACCAAAATCACCATTTTTATAGGTGGTATAAACCATTATAAACCATTTCCCAAATGGGTAGTTTATGGCATTGTTTTACCCACATTGACCAGAGCTAAGGTGGGCCGCGGCGCGTGCACCAGAGGCGCGCGCTCCATATGCAAGGGGCGCTCAGTCGTATTTTGGTAACCTGCGGTCACTGGGGTACTCAAACCCATCTTAAAGTGGAGGCCAAACAAAACAACTTAAGCCATTTTTGGTATGATAAAGTATCATTTTTAGTCATAAGTAGTCATATTCTTGGAGATATTTTTGATTATTTTCGGGTCCACCTAATAAAAATATGGAGTTTGCTGACAGGGGCGGCCAGATTCAAGAGTTCTATCAGCCAAAAATATAGTTGGTCAAAGAAACATAATGATAGTGTTGGTTCTGCCGCTATATCCCACAAACGAAAAAAAAATCAATATATCCCCATGAACCAATCCATTGATTGCCACATTTGTTGATGATCCCATTCTATCCCACTATATCCCAATTATATGCCAATAAGCCAATATATCACCATAAAATCCCATTATTTCCATTACATCCGCATAAATTGGTGGGGTTTTCCACTGGCTTGAAAAAAACACCCGAGGCAGAGTCGCATCGCGTGTCATCCAGAGCTCAGTTGGGAAGCCTTGGGGCCAAATTCATAGATACTGTGGATGGAAGAAATCCTGCACCAGTTGATAGGTGGTTTATCCCATGATTTTGTTTGGGTTTCAACCATCGTGGTGCAGGATTTCGCAACCATCCAGAGTAGGGGAGGGAGATGGAGGGAATAGGTTAGTGCTGTTTTCTTTTCCAGGTCCTGAGCCACTTGATCCATGTGGGTGGGTTGTCCACCCAAAAACCATCTCTTCATAAGATACCCAGATGTCTAGGATCCAGGCGACTACACAATATGTCTACAAAAACAGGCATGAAATATGAGATGTCTGAGATACAACATGAATGCATCTCTGTATCTATAAATGTGAATGATTCCTTTGTAGATAGCATTTCTATGCTTTGATATTTGCAATCAGCAGATCTTCGCATAAAAAACCAACATCGAGAACCATATGGATTCCCCATGGCCATGGCGTTGCTCACACTCGTCCCTGCGCTGGTTGCTGGAGTCTACTACCAGGTGCTGTGGGGTGGTGAGGTCTCGATGAAATTCTGATGATCTGTTGCTGGTGGGCAAGAACTGGTGATCTAAGCACGAACAGCACGATCCAAAAACCAGTTGCTTCGAGTAATGCTTCTCAGTTCTATCATGTATCCCCAATCTTCGCCAACGGTAATGTGGTGTTTACCCAATCATAAGATATCATAAACCATCCCCAAGTCATCAAGAGTCATCAAGTCATCACCATTTTGATGCTTTTTGTTGCCATCCCCAAATATACCCAATTCTTAGACCAGTTCAACTGGTGGGTCACCGGCCCCACCGGGTCCTTCCAGATCTTCCGCACGCAGTGCTTCACCGCGGGTCCGGAGGCCACGGCGCGGCGTTTCGCTGCGCTTCGGGAGGTGAGTCCCGGCTCCAACGAGGACGCGGTGGAGCTGCTGGACGCGCACCACAGGAGGGGATGGGTCAGAAATGGGTCAGAAGCATTGCCATATGGGGGAAGAACCATCAATGACTGTTAGACATTGCTATGACATCATAGATCCATAACCATCATAGAAGCATCATACCAGCTATGCATCAATGACTATCAGACATAGTATTCTATGGCATCAATTGCTATATGACATCATAGATCCAAATACCAGCTATGACTATTCTATGACTTGCGGTACCAGGGTTTTGACTCATAGCCGGAAAAAATTAACCCAACACTATGGGAGTTAGAGGTGGAATTTTGGGATTTAGTTGATGCATGAATCCTCTGTGCTGATATTGAGGAAAGCCTCATGAATAGATCCAATACATTCTGCAAGGGTTTTGATTCAGGGTGTGTGTGTTAATATCTTTCAAAGGGATGAGTAAAATTAAAGGCGAATCTTGATTCCCGTATCAAAACATATCACAACTATGGATGTGAACTCCTGTTGAAAGCATCTTTTGTCCATATATATCCCCAAAAAAGTCAGGATTTTGAGTCTTGAGATAGTTGTAGTTGTGGAACTGTCCAGTCCACTTGTTGGTGATGTGTTTTTTCTTGGCTTCCTTGGACTTGGAAGTAGAACGATGAGCAGCTGTGAAAGCCTTGGGAAACACGTGGCAGTCTGGCAATGATTCAACTTCTTTTTCAACATTCCTCTGGCCATTCCACAGTTTGCGAACTGGAAAATCACCATGAATAAAAGAAGTAAACCATCGAACTCTTGAACTCAACAGGCCATGTTCATCCATTTTCAATGGCTATGTTAAATTACCAGAGCGGAACACCCCGAAATCCTTAGCCTTGGATCAAAAAGTAGAGACATTTTTTTCACAGCGGCCACAAGGGTTCCCGATCCCTGCTGGTTAGCTATTGTTGTTGTTGTTGTTGTTGCTGTTGCTGGTGCAGTTTCTAGGGGGCATGGTTCTAACATGTTCTAACTGGCTTTACCACATTCCAATTTTGTCCAATTTCATGGCCATGTAGCTATTGGTGAATCATAGGAGCAAGCGGCCATAGCTTTTGGCATTTTACATGTACCCAATTTTGATCCAAGACCCATATAAGGCGAGACCAATCTATCTGTCGCTTAGTTTCTGGACGAAGGTTTACCGGACACCATGATTGATTCTTTAAAGTACTCTAACGATGTAATGCTATATAAACATTTGTTGAACCCCCAATCAAAATTGTTTGAACAAAAACCAACATTTTTCAACCATCACTAGTTTGTTTTTTCTACGCACACTTAACATTTTTTTAAGAGAAATACTCATCCCATCCCCCCAGGGATTCGGTTTCAGGCTTTCTCCGCCAGGGACCGGGTGCCTTTAGTCTTCCGCAACGGCAGCGCGATGCATGGCTGGGAGAGAAGTTGTTGGTCCACGGAATGCCTCCGGAAGCGCTTCGGAGGTGTCAGCATCGAAGGTGGCACGGTGCCTGGTTGAACTGGGGAACATGGCATTTACCTTGTTGCCGAAAATCGTGACAAAATTAGGATATAGTGAGATATATAACCAATCATATGATGATTGTGTCTGAAACTGGGGATCTACCCGCGTGTCTTATGCCTATTGAAACTGGGTATCTAGGTTCTATATCATCAAATTTGGGATACCCTATTCTCAGACCCAAATCGTGACCGTTAAAAAAAATGATGGGAGATCCCATATTTTTTCGTTCAGAAACACACTATCAATAGATTGGAAACATATAATATAACCATCCAATTGGGTATAAACATCAACACATAGGGATTCAAGCAGGTTCAACAGGGCATATGAACCATCATTCAATTTCTTCACGTATCATATAGTTTCCAAAGCGCTAAAACCAAAAAGAATGGGATATGATATGTAATTATAGAGACAACACATCTAGATCTCAACCCAACAAATAGGAGATGAATTCGACCCACTTTTCTGGTTGGATTCGCTGGAGAGATGAAGTTGTCGATTTCGACCCGAAACGGGCCAATTCCAGCGGTTGTCTCATTCTTCAGTGGGCAAGACCACAGCCAAGGGGGCCCCTGACCAAGTTGGATGTCTTCCAAAAAACGGATATGGGATATCTCTCAAATGTAAGAATAAGCAACCTCTCTGAGTGTTCCTGTATATACATGTTTGTATACGGTATTGGATGAACATGCAATAGCAGCACCAAGATACTGTCAGAGGCGTTTGAGTGATTTGATAGTCTTGCTTGTGAGTCTTTCAGGGAACGGTATACAGACTGTCACGAATACGGCGAGGGATCAAGTGGGCTACGGCGAGGGATCAAGTGGGCTTTTTGCTTGAATATACAGCAAGCATTTGCGGTCAAGAGTCATTGGCATATCAGAATGACTGGCAAGAAAGGGGCATCCAAAAACCGGACTAATTACCCCAACCCAGGACGTTTTTCATGGCAGAATCCAATGGTCTTTGTGTTTTTTGAAGACTCAAGTTGCTGGTCCTTGTTGGTCAGGACCCTCTTCAGATCGCTTTTCCCCTCAGTTAATCTAATCTAGAAATGTGGACATCCACATTTTCTGGCCAGTGAGGTTGGATGCCCATAGAAGATCATAGTTTTGTTTATCGCTGTAAAAAAACATGTCCGGTAGTGAAACGGATCGACAATTCCTCGTTGAGTTCGATGATTTCCCCCGCTAGCCATTTCCCACACAGATGCCGATGACTCGTTCGGGGATTTCCCAGCTATGGAGCTGATGACACCTGAGGGTATATGATGTTATATGATCAAAACCACTGGTTAATAATGGTTAATAATGGTTAATAATGGTTAATAATGGTTAATAATGGTTAATAATGGTTAATAATGGTTAATAATGGTTAATAGTGGTTAATAGTGGTTAATAATATCATATACCCTCGTTTTTAACCACTATTAACCCCACATCAGGCCTGGTGGGAAAATCCCTGTCGCAGGTGGATACTCTGCCACTTTGGAAGATTATTTGGACACCTTCTTCGATGGTGAAGATCCGCCCCTGGTGAAGGTCGCTTGTTTTGACCGGGGAGACGGAGAAAAGACGCTGAGGATCCCAAGAAAAGCTAGCCCGTTTTGTTGGGGTATCATGGGATGAGAGATATTGAGATCATATACAACCAATCCCCCTACAATTAGTAAGCTCCATTTTCAGCGTAGAAAGGAAAATCTCAAATCCCTCCTGTATCCCATGACAGATCCCCATGATGTACTGTAGGGTCTTAATGCACACCAGTTTTCTTTTGAGAGTTTAGCCCCTCTTTCTGAAAAACGTGGCCATAATCAGGAGAACTGCCTGAAGGGAGAGGCGCCGCCATGCACAATGCAGGCGGGGGCGCCCTTCTGCACAAGGCCCTGTTTGATCAATGCAACCCTGAACTTTGGCATAGTAGAGGAGTCTTGGACTATCCGGTGGCCACAGTGGTGAATGGAAGGAGCAGTTTGGAGCTAGGGTTGTCCCTATTCCCTATCAACCCGAGAGCTACGAGCAACTGAGAGTTTTGGCTTGGAATCACAAATGGAAGGGGATGGTCGCTGTGCGCTTGCGGAATTTGAGGACTTCCACACCCAGTCCTTTTATCCGTTGAATTTTGCATTTGGAGGTTCAATCATTTTCACAACCCAGGATTGGATTTTCTACATTTTCTAACATGTCCGTATTCTATTTGCCAACATGGTTTCAGATTCATTCAAGCATTGTCAGTGTTGATTCTGTTCAGGAAACAAACAATAATGATGATAGTTAATGTGATGATTGACTATGTTGATTCGTAGTATTACTGTATCGGACATTGATATTTGAATATATATATATGGTAAATTATACAATTACTCTTATCAAATTGGTGATCTTGATCAAGAACGATAATGGTCATGATTATGCTGATGGTGAAAGTGTTGTTCTTGTTGTTGTTGTTGTTGTTGATGATGTATACATTCAGGTATAATATATATATATATAATATCTAGATCTAGATATAGACTTAGATGTACACAGACACACACACATATATATATATATATATCTGTATATATGCATATGTACATGAACATTAAGGATAAACACTCACTCTCATTCCTAGGACTCCGATCCACCCTTCGACGACGTTTTGGAAGAGACCTTGAGTTCCTTGCCCCTCCTCCGAGCTCGAGCCCAACGAGGTGGGAGCCATCCGTGGAGCCACATGGGAGCGAATGGCCATCAACCATTGGATGTGTAGTTTTTTTCCTTTTTTTTGGGGGGGTACCCTCTGGTATATTAACATAACTATGGAAAATCACCATGCTATTAATGGGAAAATCCACTATAAATGGCCATGTTCAATAGCTATGTTAAATTACCAGAGGGTATTTTTTGAGATATTGAAAGCAACCATCCAACATTTATGGAACTTGCAGCTTGTTGGGAAGTCTTGGCCGTTGATTGGAGCAGTCTTGGTCGTTGGGGGAGAAGGTATCTTGGAAGAAGTTGGCGATGGAGCAGATGCTGCATGCTGCAGCCACAGTTTCGTCCTCGATGGGATGCTTTCTTTATGGCCGGAATGCCTGAAATCATCCGTGTACAATGAGCCATAAGACTCCTCTCCGACGAGCCGTAAGACTCTTCAGGCTCAAGAAGAGTTGTTTCGCTATACCAATTCTCAAGAAGCAGATTCTTTTCTCACCAAAAGGGAAGGACAGGATAGGACAGGTTTGCAGATTGAATTTGGTCGAGATAGCTGCTTGTGCCATGTGATGGTAAGCACAAACCAGCTATTTTCTGCTTCGACGTGGCAATCCCCGTGACCCTCCGCATTGAACTTGCTGAGGCGATAAATTTCATTGGTCAAGAGTGTATGGATCCACCATTCATGTCTTACTGGTGCTTAGTAGGGAATGGGATGATTATTACTAGTGATTATGGATCATTCCCGAAAATTCCCTGCTAAGCACCAGTAAGATGTGGGCCACACGCCCCAAGAAAAACACTGGTTTTTCGTTGGATGACCAACAAGTTTTTTTGCAACTGTCGAACAACAATTTATACACCAACCGCGAAAGATCCCTACTGTCAGAACAACCACCGGCTTTGGGTTGCATTTCCATTTCCGCGAATATTGTCCTCTGTTGGTCATGGATATACAACCCTGGCAGATTTTAAACATTTCTGCGGTCATCTCCCATCAAACATGGTGGGTTGTATTTGCATGTACTTGGTGGCCAGTTTTGGAGGGTCACATCCCCACCTTTGCTGGTAAAAACCGCCTTAAAAGCCTTCTGAAATACCGAAATCCGGGCAGCAAACTTCGAAATGTCTCGCAGTGAAATCCATGGGTTTGTTTGAACATAGTGTATGAATCCATTGGATTCTCAGATTTGCTAAAAATCGACACCCAAATTCCTGCGAAATGTCGTTCGCGCCAGGCGATGGTCTGCTGGCGCGGCTGGTCACATGGCTAGTGCCCTCTACGGTGGGCTTCGCACCATCGGCGGATTGGGTCGAGGCGGTGCTGTGGCTCAGCCCAGCCGGGGCGCGGACAGGAGACATGTTACCGTGCGGGAAGATGTGAGAGCTACCATACTATAAAGATGAGAATTTGATGGGATTCCATAGGTGTTTATTGGGAGATTTCATGCCATTGGGAATAATAGGATGATCTAAACATAGGCACTTATTTTGGAAAAGGATGATATTCAACGGGGATATTTGATATTATGGGATCTATGTCGCCCATCATATGATGCTTGGGCATGCCTGAAAATGGGGGATTTGATGATTAACGATGGGATTTGGGGCGGATCCACACCAGGATTTTGGGTGATTTTTCCCATAAACCAATCCCTTGAGGGAAGGCCAAGAATAAACCCATGCTTGATTGAACTAGCTTCTAGCTTCAGCATACTTGACTTCATTAGCTTCAAATTGCGGTTTCATTATATAGTTTGCTTCTAGATAGAACTAAATTGGGTTTACTATACCGTAATTGTGTTATATATTTTAATTGCAAAGTCTAGATTCTAGATTGGGGTATTTATAGGCCGACTACAATCGCTGGCTTCCTGGCCCGTGATTGTGGGTTTTAGGGATGGAAAGGGAGGAAGGTACATCATCCACTTCAGGATCCACACCTTGTCAAATCCCCTGGGTTTTCTTGTTGCCCACAAGTGGGTTTTTGCGGTGTGAATGCCCATGTGCTCAAGGCAGTTGCAAAGGTACTGTTGATGTCTCCATCTTGCCCCACATGACCATGGGGAATGTCCGGGTTTCCAGGACTACACCAAGACGACGAGCCATGCTCTATCTTGTACCAGGCCGGTGATTGGGCCATACTATGTTTCAATGTTTATTTTTTCATTCACATTGGGAACCCTGCAAATTAACTATTGTGTAGTACCCGGCCTAGAAAGAAGGCTTTGAAGCGCTTCTGTAGTTTAGTGTTTTGGACTTTGACGACTTTAGGGTTTGATTATGTGAGGGTTTGCTGTAGTGTTTGGCCAAAAGTTGGAGGTTTGTCTGCAGTCAGCTCCCTCAATTGGATCCATAAACGAATTGGAGACATTGTCATCAATTTTTGCGCAGTATGTCTATGTTTCTTGTTGGAAATCCTTGGCTGTCCCACCAAATGTTAAACCCGTCCAGGTTAAAAAAAGATAGTCCCAAACCGTATTAGGGTTTGAGGTTTAGGGTCTACGGCTCTGTTTGACAGAGATAATCTTCCTTGGGTTGGTTTTCTTGGTTGCCTCACCCCACCCAGCCGTTGGTCCAAAGTCATATGTTTTCCTTCGACTTATTTTTTCTTTTTTTTTTCGCAGGCTTCGACTGGAAATCTGTAAAATAATGAAACATGTGAAAATAACGTGAAACGCAAGGAAACAACATGTAAAGAAAAGTGATGAAAAAGGCGACCACAGGAAACAAATGAAAACACCATTTAAAAACCGGTAGAAAAACAGGGGACATAAAAGTAAACAAAAAGTGAAAGCAATAGTGAAAAAAGGTGAAAGAAATCAATCACCTACACAGGCCAAAAAACACTCATGGATGGCTCAGCCCCTTGCATTCCTTTCTTCTCCCTTCCCCCTTCCTTTCCCTTTCCTTTCCCTTTCCCTTTCTCTTTCCTTTCCCTTTCTCTTTCCTTTCCCTTTCCTTTCCCTTTCCCTTTCTCTTTCCTTTCCCTTTCCCTCTCCGGTCCCTTTCCACTCCCTTTCTCTGCCTTTCTGCTCCTTTCCCTTCCCTTATTCCTTACGTGTCCGCACCGAACTCACTCGCAAACAGCAATTCTGGGAGCGTGCTCCATGGTTTCACAAATCTTTGCAGCCAAGAAACTGAAGCTTTGGATGTTCATTCAAGGAGTGGTGCATTTTGGAGGGAGGTTGGCACCATAGAGCACTGGCAAGCATGCTGGACGTTGCACTTTTTGACAAGGACGTTGCCAAATGAATTTCCAACTTCAGTTTTGTGACTGGAAATGCTCTGTCGCACGCGGCCAGGTGTATGGTCGGAAGCGTTTGCGGCTCTTCTCTCCTCTGGATACTAAGCACTTGAAGGCCAACGAACAGCCCCATTGTTGCTGGTACTTGAGCAGGGGCCCAGTTTGGGGCCCCAAATGATGATAGTCTTTATCTGAAACTGGATCCTCAAATCAAATCTCTACAGTAGTTTGAGGACCAAAGGAAAACATAGAGGAAGCGTAGATAACACATAGATAAAACATAGACAACAGTCAGATCAACTTGGTTGCTTGTGTTTTGGAGAACATTTTTTGTGGATAATTAGCAGTTGGTCCCTTGCATTTGGGCCGAGTCCATCTCACATGGTGCCTTGGACGTCTTGGACATCTGATTTGGAGATGGTATTAAACCACTCATTTCTGGTGAAATTTTTCGCAGTGGTTATCACTTGTAGCATAGCAGCATATGTTTTTCATCATTCACTCTACCCTCTGGTAATTTAACATAGCTATTGAAAATGGCCATTTATAGTGAGTTTTCCCATTAATAGCATGGTGATTTTCCATAGTTATGTTAAATTACCAGAGGATACACAACCATTTTGATCCATGTGTGGAAAAAGAACGGCGAACTCCCAGTCCCAACTCTGAGGCTTGGGCGAACATGGAACTTTGGCATCAACGATTTCAATGGGGGAAATTCCAAATTGCCTGGAAGTGTTGGTTAAATTTTTTGGATGCACCCCAAATGCAGGAGTTTAGTGGAACTAAATGGCCATCTGAATGGTGGAGGAATGCTGGGATTCAGGATTCAATGCATGATCCATGTTAGCACATGTGTATTGATGCTGTTAGCATCTGTTAGCTATATCTTTTTAAATGGGTTTGATTCTTCTTTTTGTGTTTTGCATTTTACTGCACATGGGCCACATGGGTTTTTAGGGATAGTTGATGCTGTAGCTGTCTGTATGGTGAAACAGAATCCCTTGATTCAAATCTCAGAGAAACCAGCTGTACGAATCGCAACAAAAAGGGCTCAGAATCATCGATGGCATTGGGGCTTTGCTTGGTACTCCACTAGGGGGTATACCACTATATATATAATATAATATGTATATGTATATGTATATATATAATATGTTATGTGTCAACTAGGTGTGTATATATATACACATACATATACACATTTATGTGATATACACAGGATGCACATATTTATACATTGTATATATATATATATGTCACATGAAAACCGGAGCCCCTCGGCTTGGCTGAGGAACGCGCTACTCCCAGCTGTCCTGGGAAGAACTGGACAGCTTGGAGTCTTCGCAACCTTTGGAGGTAGTTCTGGCAGCAGGCGCGGATGGCCAAACATTGGGCCGCTGCTTGGTGGTTTATAGGGTCCAATAACTATGGTTTATAGGTGATATAATGTGATATATCTATAATTAATATTAATTAATGGGATTATAATCTGGTTGGTGGTGACTGGAACATGTCTTTACTTTCCAACATATATATGGGATGTCATCTTTCCCATGATGGACGTTCATATTTTTCAGCGGGGTAGGTCAACCATCAACCATTGGGTCATTGACCGATGTCTTCCTGGGAAAATGGGGCAATATATGGGCAATCGTTGGGTCTGGGTGTTTTATCATGAAAGCAAAGGAGTTCACTAGGAAATTGTGATACTGTGGATGGAAGAAATCTTGCACCACCTTGGATGGTTGAAACCCTATAAACAATGGGATAAACCACCTATCAACTGGTGCAAGATTTCTTCCATCCACAGTATCATGGGGATATTATGTTTTTTTTTGCTGGAGTAAACATACAAAGAAATGCGGAAAACCAATGGTTTCCCATTGGGAAAATGACCTACAAATGGGAGATGTTCCACATCTATGTTGGTTTAAAGGAGTGCAATGGGAAGATATATGACCAACCATTGGGATTGGGGCGATTTATCATCTAAATCTAAAGATAAGGATTTAACTAGGACAATTATGATGTAATGGGGTTGTGGGATATGTTTCACCATCCACATGATATTTGGGTCTGCAAATGGGGGGATTAATCCTGAAAACGGCAGCCAGGGGCCGAAGCTGGTGAGCAGCCATGACTTTTCGGGCTACCATCAAACCAACCCAGTTGGGTCCATGATTCGTGGAAGATTTTAGTGACCATAGAGAGGATGGTGGATGGGGTCAATGGCTTCTTTCCCGGAAAAACAATCATCAATTTTCACAATCAAGTTTCCAACATCATGATAGCAAGCAAACCGGTAGATTTGCCATTGCCATAATAGATGGCTCCCTGGTATGGCTGGTCCGTGAAATGCTGAAAAGATGAAAACGATCTCAAGGGAACAAGGGCAACCCCATGAGAACGAGACCAACCACATATGAATCGTCTACAAGTTAATCTACTATCTGCAGTGATAAATCAGTTCTATAAATAAATAAATATATATATATACACATATATATATATATTTGGAAACCGGTGTCATCCACCAACCGTCTATAAACCACAAAGTACCCATCTACCAGCCATCAACCAACCATGTACCAATCATCCACCGAGCATTTTCTTTGCCAACCCACCAATTACCAGCATTCATACGGCCACTGATAAGGGTTTATGTTCAGGGCCTACTGGCCTAGTAACCACCACCAACCAGGTTTATAAGGGCGACTATTCAACATATAGTGTTGAAGGGTTCAACTTTTTGGGCTGCTGAATCAGCAAAATCAACCCATTGATCATCCATAAATCCCATGTTCCATGCTCAACTCCCTATTTTCCCTGGTGAATCATCATTTTATATGGTAAATCCCACGAATCTTTCCACCTTTGGTCTTCCATTGGGCAGGGGATGCCATCTTCATCCCCAACGGTTGGTGGCACGCAGTCGAAGCCTTGGGTCCCGGCCCTGCGGTGTCCATCAGCGGGAGGGGCCTCACCTTCTGCGAGGGCGTGGCGTTTTTGTGCCTTTCAAGATGGGGCTGGGTGGGGTTGGGTATGGTTCGGCGACGGGTTTTATAGCATTTTAAGGTGACTATTAATTATTCTATAGTCTATATATAGTATTTTTTGAAAAAGCTGTTGTTTGTATTATCGTTTTTTTTGGAATGTTCAATCTTATGTGTTTTTTTTTGGCATGTAAAACAGGGTTAGGTGATATATAATGTGGATATGATGGGGGTGTAACTGATGCAAGAATAAGATGGATACTTTCTGGGTAAGGGGTTGAGCATATGGGACTTCGGCAAACTGTAGTGGCAGTCTTTTGGATCATGACAGAACATATTGTTTGAGAAAATGAAGCCTGCTGTTGGCTAGAACTCTGAGTGAATTAATGTGGGATTCACCCAATTCCATCGTCGCCATCCCCAATGACTTGCCATAAACGGATAGTTTTTTCCCATCCCTGACTGGTAGGCAGGTTCATGGTATTGGGTTAGTTGGGTGACTCGCACATTACCCAGGCCTAGGCTTCCCGCTTTGCGCTTAGGCCATTTTGGGTAGCCATTTTGATGCAACTGGGCAGTGAAGTGAGGTTAGTTCCAGTGGGGTTTTGCTGATTGGAGTTAGTTTCAACAAATCCAGAGATAACTGTGATTGGAGCAGAATCTCTGAGTTCCATCAGTTTGCACATCAACTGGAGCATGATCTTTGGAACGACACCCCGCAGTATTTATCACATGCTCTGAGGCAACAGAAGCTGTTGATACCGGAGAACCGAGCTGTTTGGTTGCCGCACATTTTGGCGCTGGTCCTACCATTTGTCCCGACCTGGGTCCTCATCTCCACACTGTCCACGGTGCGGCGGTGTTTCGGAATGTGGAGATCTGAGAACGCGCCACTTGGGGTGGCACTCTCCTGAGAAGATTGGAAGGGTTGAACAGTTGCTGGCACTGGCTCGGCCATGACAGCGACGACATTTCAACGTGCACATGGTACTGGCAAGGCAGGAGCACCCGCTGTTCGCATGTTGGTTTCCTCGGCTCCGACGTCAGTATGTTCCACCAGGAAGACTGGGTACATTTGGGTATGCCCCGCGCAAAATCAGGACCGCAAGTTCTTGACAAACACTTGAATATCCTGACCAGTTTGTTTTTTTCGTTTGAGACAACAGTGGAGCAGAGCTTTCAAGACCAGGGCCCATTCTGGAACATAAAACCCACCTGAACTGACAAGTGGCAAGCTGCGATCAAGCGTCCCTGGTGGCAGACTGGCAGGATGATCCCAATTGACTCATATTTGTGGCGAGACGACCAAGCGAAGCCTTTTGTGAATGACCAAATTGGGCCTCCAGCATCAACCTGCAGAAACCCAGATGGTGGCGACCAATCAATTCCGTGACTGATGAAACTTGGGGAGATCCCCAATTCCGTGCCAAAAACAGATCGAACCTTTCCGGATCTCAATTCGGAGAAGCAGCTGAATGAATATCGGATGTGCTTCCTGAAAAAGACAGCGAGAGCGAGAACTTAATCCTTCCGCCGCTCGTCCTGTTCCAATTCTTGCTTCTTAGATTGGCATTTTCCTTTGCTAAAGTCCATTGTTTTGATTTGTGTCACATCACCCTTCTTGTTGGTCAATTTCCCCTTTTTCAGAGGCCAATTCTGGAGATTCCATCGTCGCTACTGTCACTCTAGGCCATCAGGGTCGACATCTAGCATGCCGGTGTGCGGGTGCCAAGAAAACATTGTATCGTGACTTTCGCGGGTTGTGATCCAGGACGAAATCGTAAGTCATCCTAGGTACTTGTAGAAGTTGGGATGATAGTTGAGATGATAGTTGGGGATATCCAGCAAAACTTCCTTGGCTAAAAAAACTTGAGAACTATCTAATTCTTGTGGGATAGTCATGTAGAAATGAGCAAACGGGGGGGTTTTGCCTCCTGGCATTCGAGATTACCACAGAACAAATGATAGGGACTGGGGGTGGATCCCACTTTCTGGGTCAAAGTGACTCATTTCTTGTGCTCGAACCATGCATTTCTTTTAGGCTACACCGGTACACCCAACTTTGACCCATACTTGGGCAGTTGAACTTAATGTATAAGTCGGTATACTACCGGGGTTATATGACAAACTATGGGCGTTGTTGTGATCGGTGAGTAAGACCAACTGCACCCCCAAGTACTAAACTGTACTCACATCCCAGGTATCAGACTCATTCTTAACGTGCAAAGTTCAGGATGCCTATCAATACTATCAGCTGATCCTGTGTTGCCTCCGAATGCGGTGATGATAGGTCTGCAGGTGCTCAAAATGGACTATTACTTTGGAGGATCTAGGACCCTCAAGTCATAGCTTGAAAGACATACATGCAATATTCTATTTCCACCTGAAGAAGCAAGACAAGGGCAACAAGTGCACCCTTGATTTGTCTCAGGTGGGCCAATGGTGGGAGCAGTGGCGGGAGCCAAGGTGGGAACCATTGCTTCGTGGCTTGCTGGATGAAAAGTGCAGCTCTCCAAAATCCAGATGGGTATAGGGTCAGAAGCTGGTTAAAACAATGATAAACCATCCCCCAGTCATCACCATTTTTATAGGTGGTACGGTTACCATTCCCAGTCATGGGGGGTAAAAATGGCATTGTTTTAACCACACTATTGCTGGTCTGAAGATCTTTGACTTCGGAGGTCGCGGTGCTATCAAGAGCCCGTAGTGATCTCAGGGGTTTCCATGGTGCGGGAGGGTTCCCAGTGGCCAGACCCTTGGGGTTGGTGAAGTATCATGTTTTGTTGCGGCGTGAATTCTTCGGCCATGGAGGAATAGATGGAGGAATAGATGACCCTGAGAAATGAGCTCTTTTTTGCAATCCAAGATTGAGGTAAGCCATAGAAAAGCTTCGATTTCATGGACTTTGTCTCTGTGAAACCACTTGGATAAACATGATGTCAGCAAAAACACCAGCCAAATGCTCTGGTTTTGGGATATTTGTTTGTTTTCGAGCTCATTTTCCTCATCAAAATTTGGTGATTTTGCGCTATGCTCGTTGGAAAAACCCGCAGTGGGACATTCATGGGGTATCCTTTGGATCCAGAAGATCGCCCCAAGTATTGTGGTACACCAGAAAGAACATCTGGGGGTATTGCACACCTCCAAAGAAACATGGTTTATCATGTGGTTTACTACATTGACTGGGCATATGCGGCATATATGTATAGACAGGACATACACAAATACACTGTATACTCAGTAAATGAACGATTGTCGGACACATGACTAGCGAAATGTATCAATCAAATACATGACTTTGCTATATATATATAGGTAGATCAACGCATAACTAAAAATAATAGATAGATAAATCATTACATGAACTCAATAAGTAAATATATAGCTAGACACCTGAACTTATAGCCAGTTACCACCAGCGGGTTGCATGACTTCTGCGTGGCAATAAGGCAGAGGCACGGCAGTGAGGCTGGGATCGTTGGCCCCGTCAACATAGTGTGACACTGCAGGGTTTACTTGGGATGTCCAGGAGACATTGAGCCAGCGGCAGACCAGGCTGGATGGGAAACGGGCTGATGGTTAAAATAATGAGTGAAGATTTCACGTTTCTATCTTTCTTTTGGGGGTTACCATCTGGTAAACTAACATAGCTATGGAAGCCATGGCCCATAGAAATAGATGGTTTACCTATCAATAGCATGGTGATTTTCTATAGCTATATTCAAATACCAGAGGGTATATATTTTTGGGGGTTATAATATTTTAACCCAGATAGAATCCCCATAAAATATACACTTTCTTTTGGGGGTTTTGTCATGTAAGATCCACATCTTTGGTTCCTGTTGATTCTCAGGTCACCCACCCAAAGCGCTCAGCGGATTCCCGTGCGCACCCTGCCCGGGAGCGGGATGTCGCGACGCTGCGAGCAACCGGGCTGGGGGAGGTTTAGTGGGTTTGTTTTAGATGATTTTTGATTCCTACGAAATCATAGACACTATAGAAACTATAGGACATACATCACTAAATTTCAGTGGGAAATCCCACTAGAAACTATAGGACATACGAATCATGTTTTTTGAGCCGAATCCAGGTCGTCACCGGTCTATCACCCCCAGAAACTGTGGTGGATGTGGGGGATAAAGCCACATATTTGGGACCATAGAATGAGGGCGTTTAATATTGGGGTGAGATTAGAGGATACAGAGAATGAACAGATCATTAACGCAGAGCAAGCATTGCAACAAAGCACACTGTGCGCCTTGGACGTCAGACATCCCTTCAGATCCATAAGATCCTGGAGTCGCTTAAGCGCTGGATGAAAAGTAGGGGGACCCATAAAGGGAGAGGTCTTGTTGGCTATCGACCAGTGTGAAGAAATATCTTCTCCCTGGTAGAAACGAATCACATAGAGCTGATTTATGCGCTTTTTTCTGATGTGGGGGGGAGGGATTTTGCCGATCTATTCCCGGGAAATAGTCTAACCCGTCTAACCCCAGTTTTGCAGATTACACATTGCCCATTTTGGTTGGTCATCCCCCCACATTATGATCTTGGAATGGGATTATTCATCCTGACACTAGGTGACAGGTATTGTATCCAGGCAATGGAAAATAGGTTTTTGATATCAACTCACGATATCAATTCACGGATGATTTCCGCACTCAACGTGGGGTTTTCCATTGACATGTTAGACTAACCAGAGGGTATTACCAGAAGGTATTACTGGTTACATCTTCATTTTATCATTTGTTTCATGGTTGAATCTCTATCCCTAGAGCATCCCCCTTGCCACTTGACTTAGAGATGGTTTATGACAGGTTTCTTTCATTTGGGGAGTTGGAGGGACTTGGGATATGCTCCAGAGGTAAATCTCATGATATCCCAAGAAGAATCCCTTCAATTTCCCAGTCCACAATTTTCCCCACTTACCCTCTAGTAAACTAACATAGCTATGGGAAACCATCATTTTTAATAGGTAAATCAACTATAAATGGCAATTTTCAATAGCTATGTTAGTCATTACCAGATGGTAAATCACAGTTTTTCATGGAGCACATCTCTTGTTGTGGTTCTGGACCACCCAAAAGCACCAGGACGGGTCCTCAATCTGCGCCAAGACGGCGCGGGACCAGCCAAGACTCAGGCCAGTCATGGAAATTGCCGGTAGGATTGGTGATTGACCACCAAAAACCTGGGATTTTCATAGGATTTTCATAGGATTTTCATGGGATTTTCATGGCTTTTTTACTCCAACATGAGGGAAAGATGGGGATGTGCCCCTGTGCAACATGCTGGTGGGATCCATCGCAGCCTCAAAGAGGCCACGGGCCGATGGCGACCATGGCTTCGGCGCCGGGCAGTGCCAAGGCCGTTGGCCATGGCCGTTTCGTGGGGGGAAAGTGATGATCAGCGGTGGGTTTGAATGGGGAATTGTATAGGGGAGATACCCTCTGGTTATGTCAAAATAGCTATTGAAAATGGCTATTTATAGTGGAATTTCCCATTCAAGATGGTGATTTTCCATAGTTATGTTAGTTTACCAGAGGGTATATAAAATGGATGATGATCCTTTTAATGGTTGATCATCATATCATATTTTGATGTTGATCCCCAAAAAAATAAACATGATCCCCATATAATATGATCAGCATGCATATATTAATGATGATCCCCATATACAAACAGCTTTTTGTTTTTTCCTTCTAATGTTTTTGGGGATATGAATGCTTATGAATGGGGATATATAATGGGGATGGTGGGATATACCAACGAAATATGGCTAGGGCTACCGGCTGCGTCCTTGAAATGGTTAATTTACTATCAAAAGAGCGGGGATGTAACTATTAAAAGGAGGATACCGAGGAACTATATAACCAACCATATCCAAACAGGCTTGTCGGTATACATGATTTATGTCAACTTTCAATGTTTTTCCAACCATTTAGATTTTGGGGGTATCCTATTCTTGAACAAACCCAGCTGGCACATGGATGGTGACCCGCCCCCCAACATATGGTATCATAGGAATTGACTCATCCTATCCCATCTCCATTTTGTGATTCTCTGGCCGCAATCTTTCGCTGGTTTCTGTGGCTTCAACTAGTATCACTTTTCTGCCTTGGCAAAGATGATCCTCAATTTGAGGAGGGTTCTTGTATTTGTCAACACCACTAAACCAGTTGTAAAAATACTTCTACTGATTTGTGGCATGGTTACAATTGGCCATAACTGCTGTTGAGTGGTGCTTAATTTTGATCACAACCCATGTATAATATATTCAGAAACCCATTCACTGTAACCGTGATGGGATGATCCTCAACCCAACGTAGCGAAGTCCTGAATAAGGCATTTGAACTTAGGTAATGTCATGATATCGCAGGGCAAAGCGGGTCCCATAAAACAAACATTTGAAGAGCCTAGGGTCATCCATATATGCGTAGTGGCATAGATATCATCATATTCATACATACTTTCATGTAGTATATCATTATTACCTTACGTCTAGGCCCAAGAGCGCCCAATGAGATATGCCATCTGGGCGGTTTAAAGCGAATCACGCGACCTCACTACAAATGATGGGTTGATATTGGGCGAAGCATCCGTTTTATGGCCTTGGAGTACCCGTGGTACACTTGCAAGCTAACATGAAACCCCAAATTGGCCTAGTTCCAGATTGACACACTTCTAGCTACAAACAAGAATTGCCATGTGTAAAGCTTCATTCTCAAATAGAATACATACGTACGTACGTACGTACGCGTATATATATATATACATGTATATGTATGTGTATGTGTATGTGTATATGTATATAATATACACACCATGTATACCATATATACGTTTTTTTTTTTTTCCAAACCATATTTGTACATATATTTATAGAGCATGTATACAAATATGTATTAATATATATATATACAGTATATACACCATATACGTATCATATCTGAGGTGCGGCACATGCGTATCATCTCCCGTGTGTTGGACAGGACCTCCACGGCATCCACCCAGATGGCTCCACCGCTTCACTACCGGAGGCGCTTATAGCCATAGGTGGTAAATAATACTTAACATATAGATGTACATACACATGGATGTACGTATATATATATATGTATGCATAGGATACACACTGGAGGTTCCCCGGAAGTTAATTGGAATGAATTTGTTTCAGACGCATATATATATATATATATGTATATATATGTATGCACCAAATAATGTTGATGGCCACATTTTTTGTTTGCCTGACCGCTGCAATGTTTGAGACACTCAGGGTTTCGGGGCGTTGAAACATTTATATAAACCTTAACCATATCGATATTGAACCACCGAACAACGGGGATTTTAGTAGAAAGATGTGGCCTCAGGAGATTAAGAAGGTTGCAATGCATGTTGTAAGCCCAAGTGAAACTCCGACCATGGGCCAGCCAGCCCAGTGGTGCCAGTGGTCCTTGATGAATTTGAGCTCCCCGAAAGATGGCTTCGGATGACTGTGAGAGATCTTGTGTGCGATCTTCCATGGTTCCACAGAGATGGCCCAAGTCTTGGTATAACTGGTTTCAATTGGGACAAGTAGGGTTAATCCACTTACAACTGGACAACCTACTTGCGAAGTAGGATGAAGTAGGATGAAGCGCCAAGTAGTTCTTGGCTAAACAGGGGGAGCTTCAGATTTGGTGACTGGGAAGCGTCTGCGATGGGGAGCCACATATTTTTTGATCATTTCGGTGACCACAAACGCCCCAGCCACATTTCATATGCGAAAAACGATGTATTGAAAGATGCCTATGACCTGCTTTGAAGGGGGGCAATTTCTGCATATTTTTCGTAGGTGTTCATGGGATGATGACCCTGTGGCCCCCATTTTTTCCAGATGTCAAGTTTCTGGAGGCCAGGGGACATCGGAGTCAGGTGGGGACGGGGTAGAGCTGGGGATGGGTCCCACGGCAGTGGATTCAAGCGTCAAGAATTCCCCTGGATCCGGGCATTGAATGAAGGGAACTTCTGCGGTCTACATTTGATGGTGAAAGTCATGATTTATAGTTTATTCTATTTACCAGTAATCAGGACTGCACAAGGCGGTGGCGGAAGTTTCAAAGATAGGAAACTTATAGGAGAGGTGAGTTGTTGTGACGAATAGATGGCAGAGCGATCTGATGGACCCAACTGTGGTTGACGCTCTGAGTTTCTCTTTCTTTCTTTCTTTCTTTCTTTCTTTCTCTCTCTCTCTCTCTATCTCTCTGTTTCTCTCTACCTCTCTGTCTATCTCTCTCTGTCTCCTTCTCTCTGTGTCTCTCTCTCTCTCTCTATATATATATTAAGGGGCTACGCCCCCTGCCGCCGACCCCTGGGAGAGAGGGGGAGTTGACACATACGTCACTTCCCGAACCTACAAGAAAACTATATGGGTACGAGTCAAAATACAAGGTA